>Ga0209083_1000098_pt1 | contig 131734 bp, 129 predicted proteins | sample AM7aDNAmetaG_FD_184132 | JGI IMG/M metagenome (GOLD analysis project Ga0209083, IMG submission 184132) | Freshwater microbial communities from Finland to study Microbial Dark Matter (Phase II) - AM7a DNA metaG (SPAdes) (version 3) | ecosystem: Environmental > Aquatic > Freshwater > Lake ... | reverse complement strand
AAGAAAAAGATGCATACAAGCAAATGAATTTGCTGGAATTCGAATGACGCTAAACGATGCAAACATGCCTCGCTTTTGGATCAGGTAACCTGATTCCGTTTTCATGCGGCGGCGCCTTGGATGCCCCGTCTGCTTGCAGCGGGGTGCGCCGCCGCCGTTTCACTGCTGGTCAAAAGCTAAATGAATCGAACGGCGCAAACTTTCCACGAGGTCATAAAATAAGAAAGGAAATATGAGGTGAACTTATGAAGCGCAGCCGCGATTTAATCATATCTCAGATATTATTTATTTGTGCTCATGGCGCAAATAAGACCCGAATAGTATATCAGGCAAATCTAAACTTCAGAACTGTAGACCCCTACCTAAAATTATTGATCGAAAAAGGGTTCATTGACACTAAACGTGAGCCTTCTATAATGTACGAGACTACGGAAAAGGGAACTGAACTCTTGGGGAGTCTCAAAGCGATTCAAAGAGAGATCTACCAATAATGGATATTGGGCAAATGGCCCTGCTATTCCGGAATTGGAGAACCTTAAGAGATTGGCCGCTGCTGTTCCTGTGCTTCTTCGCGCTTAGTTGTTTTATAAAGAATCCATATTATTATACCGTATTTTGTTGTGAGGTTTTGCTCATGTCTATCGTTCCGACCCTTTTGGCGACAAATATATGCCGGGTCAGGCTTCTATGCACCCGGTCCGTATGTTTTTGGATGATTTCGAACCCTGCATCCGTCAGCATGGCATCAAGAGATCTATCCGCCACAATTACCATGCGTCTGCCGGGCTTGATAACCCGGAAAAGCTCTCTCAGGCTCTCTTCTATCAGAAGTTCTTTGGAGGCGGCAAGAATCTTAGCCGACCTTCCGTAGGGCGTATCAAGGACGGCTCCATCCATGGAAGCATCTTTCAGGGGCAGACGCTTCGCATCTCCCAATATAAGGCTGCAATCCTGGTTGTGGAGGTTACATAGAGCTCCCTTCACCATCCGGGTTTGAACTTCAACGCCCACGCTCTCGATGCCTATGAGACATGCCTCAATCAGAATGCCGCAGGTTCCTGCAAAGGGATCGAGCAGACGCTCGCTCGCGCGTGCCTGAGTAAGGTTGACCAATGAGCGGGCCATGCGTGGCATGAGCACACCGGGGTGAAAAAACGGCTTGAGATGCGGCCGGCGCCCCTCAAAAGAGCTGCGATCCGTTACGGCTGCCTCCAGCCCCAAGACTATCTTTCCTGTCGTGATGATGGCCCTCAGCACCATCTCCGGGTCTTTTAGGTCTGCTCTGTAGCCTTTCTGAAAGAGAACTCGCCCCACCTCATGCTCCACAGCGTCAGCTCCGGGCGAAGCGTCCTTAATGCGTCGAGCCCTGACCAGATATTTCTTGTGGGGAAGATCCAGAAGACTTACCGACTCGCAAAGTGCCTCCAGTTTTGCGTCGGAAGTCGCCAGTACTTCGATGATGCGATGAGTCAATGCCAGGCGCCCGGCCAGCATCTGCACATCGAGGCCTTCCGCCTCCACGATCAGGCACTGGTCCAGGAAGACGGTCTCCCGAAAGCTGGTGGAAAAAAGCTCCACCAGTGCCAGAGCTTCGCATCTTGGCAGAGTCTCATGCTCCCCGGAGAGCTCGAAGGCATAGGTTTTCATTTTATTCTTCAATCAAGGTAGCTGTTTACATCCCTGAAATTGAACCGCTTTGAGGCGAGGACGTTCTCCAGGAAATTGAAGAGAGACCTTCGAACATCATCGGAGAGCAATGGATACCAGGTTGGGCTGGCCACGACCACCGCTCGGAAGGCAAAGAATGGTGCGATGACCTCCAGGAGCTCATCGTCACCGGTCTTATCCAGATAGTTCTCAAAGAAGAGCTCGAAGAGGTCTTTCAAGTCGCCTGTAAGGCGCAGACTCTTTTGCACTGAATAGAATATGTAGTTCATGGCCAGAGCGGTGATGTCGTCCGCAGCCTCGCCCCACTCTCCCCGGCTTCTGTCCAGGACGGTGAAGTCCGTGCCCTCGCGGAACATGATATTCCAGGGGTGGAAGTCGCCGTGAACCTGGGCTAGACGGTGGGCTTTGCCGTGCAGCCTCCAGCGCCATTCCACGCAGACCTTCTCTATCTCTTGCAGCTCATCCGGGTCCAGGAAGCTGGGGTTTTCCGGGTAGTCATCCAGGATGCCGAAGATGCATTCGCCATCTCCCACCGTCTCCCGGATCTTGCGCAGATACAGTGGCGGGCAGTCGTTCTTGACGGAATGAATCTCGGCCAGGTAATTGGAGAGGGCGATGACCCGGTCGTGGTCCAGGTCTGTCGCTCCCTGCTCTTTGACCCTCTCCAGATCAAAGAAGTACTCCTTTCCCTCAACCTTCTCCATGAGCATGAAATATTCGCTTGCATCTCCTGCGGAAACCAGCTTTCCTCTTCCTGTGAAGTAGCCCACATCGAGAGATGGGACGTGCTTGGGGAGGCCGGCAAAGGTCGAGTTCTGCCAGATCAGTATCCTCGCCCGGTCAGAGAAATGGTCGTGGCCGAAGCCATGCTGCAGCCGCATGGAAGAGAGTACGCAAGAGCCATTTTTTCCCGCGATCTGATACTCCACCAGCAGAGGCGATCCGTACCCGAATCCTTTCACATCCTCTGTGGTGGGAATGGTCTCCCCGAGTTTTTGCAGGCTTACAAGCGAAAGATCGTTTCCATAGAGGCTCCTCAGGTATGCCTCCAGATTCTCCCTCTTAAGATCCAAGGCCGAACACCCCTTTTCAAGTCCCAGTCTGCCAGCTATGCAGGTATTTGTCCTGTTCTGCTGTGAGCTTCTCGGTCTCGAGACCCATGGAGGCCAGCTTCAGTTCCGCTACCCTGCGATCGATCTCCACTGGAACGGCATAGACCCTCTTCTCCAGGCCTCGGCCGTGCTCCACGATGTAGCGCACTGCCAGCGCCTGGTTGGCAAAGGACATGTCCATTACCTCGGGAGGATGGCCGTAAGCGGCAGCTAGATTTATCAGCCGTCCTTCCGCCAGCAGGTAGAGTCTGCGGCCGTCTTTGAGCTTATACTCGGCTACGTTGTTTTGCACCTCGTTCTTCTCCGCGGCTATCTTTTCCAGCGCAGGTATGTCGATCTCCACATTGAAGTGGCCGCTGTTGGCAAGGATGGCCTGGTCCTTCATCCGCTCGAAGTGCTCTTTTCGGATGACGTTTATGTCACCGGTAAGGGTGACAAATAGATCTCCCAGGGGTGCTGCCTGCAGCATGGGCATGACCCGGTAGCCGTCCATGGCAGCCTCCAGGGCTTTGCGCGGCTCGACTTCTACTACGATTACATTAGCACCGAGGCCCTTCGCTCGCAATGCGAATCCCCGGCCGCACCAGCCGTAGCCGGCCACGACCACGGTCTTTCCCGCGAAGAGGAAGTTGGTGGCCTGCATTATGCCGTGTAATGTGCTCTGGCCTGTGCCGTAGCGGTTGTCGAACATCATCTTGGTCTCAGCGTCGTTGACGGCGACTACCGGATAGAGCAGAGCGTTGTCCTCGGCCATGGCCCGCAGGCGCACGACTCCGGTGGTGGTCTCCTCGCAGCCGCCAAACATCTGGAGAGCAAGCTCAGGATGCTCCTTGTGGATGATGGCGATAGTGTCGGCACCATCGTCCAAACTGACATTGGGTTTGAGCTCCAGAGCCTTCTTGATGCAGTCGTAGTATTCTTTCTCGTTCTCCCCCCGGAAGGCATAGACATAGAGGCCGCGCGCCGCAAGCGCTGCCGCCACTTCGTCTTGAGTGGAGAGTGGATTGGAGCCCGTGACTGCAACCTCGGCTCCGCCCGCAACGAGGGTGGTAATGAGGTTGGCCGTCTCCACGGTTACGTGCAGGCAGGCCACGATGCGCGCGCCCTTGAGGGGCTTATCTCTCTCGAACTCCTGCTTGATCTTCTCCAGAACGGGCATGTGCCTGCGAGCCCATTCGATGCGCTTCTCTCCGGATTCTGCCAGACTTGGATCTTTGACGACGCTCTTCTGCAAAAATATCACCTTGAAATTTCTTAAGTTGACCTGACAAGAGAAACCATTTGCAGATACTTAAACCCAACCCCGGGTTTAGTGGCTACCTTCTTTCTGTCGAGGTCTAGATTTCGCTGCTAAAGCGCCGGCGCATTCATTTGGGTTTTGGCGGCTTCGGGCAGGCTGCCTTCTCCGTCACTTCATCAGGGAGCTCCAATGCTTCCAGGATGGTCGATGCGAGTTTGAGGCCTATTCCCTTGCAGTCACAAAGGTGGTTATCTGGATACTTGGGCTGCAGTATGAGGTTGAACTTCTCTAAAATCGCCTCTGACCTTGCCGGGCCCACGCCGTTTCCAATGAGCATGGATAGCGCTGCAAACTTTCGCTCGCCTTCGGCTGGATGCGGACGAAAGGCGGAAAAATCCCCGCCCTGCAGGATCTTGCGAACCCTTGGAGCAGTCGCCCGAAGGGATTGTCTTTCATCCGCCAAGCCCGAATATTGCTGCCCTCGCAGTTGGCCTCGAAGACTTCCACCATATGAGTATACCCGATGATCTTGTCTTCTGCCTCCAGACCCCGAAAACCTCTTGAGAAAACATTTCGGGCAATGGCCGAAGCCACCTCGGTATCATCGGGTAGGTTTGAGCCATTTTAGTCCCACCGTTTCCCTTGAGTCGCTGTAAAGCACATCCTTGCGCCCTCGCGCTTCTTTGTCGTTATTATGTTAAAAGTTTTTGATGTGTTAATTAGGATAGGAATATGTATATATCTTTAACGTAAACATGTTTATATGTCCATAAGTTGTGTGTATACAATTCGCATCCCTGCAGAGGTCAGACAGATGATGGATGAGATGAAGGATATTAACTGGCAGTCGGACATTCGGCAGGCGGTTGAGGAACTGGTCAGGGAAAAAAAAAGACACAGACTGCTGAATGAGGCACGAGAGCTGAGAAAGGCAACGAAGAACATAGGCGTTAGTGCATCCGAATTGATCAGAGAGGACAGAGATGCGAGATAGAGCTGTCCTTGATTCAGGCGTTATCTTTGCCCTCTTCTTTGAAGAAGAAGCTTCTGAAAGGGCATCAGAAGCGGCTTATAAACTCAGTCCGATTACACTTGATCTCGCCGTAGCTGAGGTTGGCAACGCAGCCTGGAAGAGGGTCGCCTTATTTAAAGAGAACAGAGAGTCCGCCAGGGCGTCGCTATCCAAATGCCTGGAATTCATTAAGTCATGTACCGTGATTTGCGCATCAGACCTGGCTGAATTGGCATACGAGATCGCTTTGGGGAATAATACGGCATTTTATGATTCGCTCTTCCTGGCGGCAGCAGAGAGGGAAGAAGTGACGCTGTTGACACTGGACAAAAAAATGTACGAGAAGGCGAGAGCGAAAAGGAATGTTCAGATGATTTAATTCAGGAGAATTTAAATGACGGAAAATGAAAACGATAAAAGCGCACCGAAGGTCCAGAAGCTGAAGGATCTGGTAGGCTATCAGGACGGCTCTGTAGTGAGCCGGGAGATAATCCGCAAGAGTACAGGAACGGTAACCCTTTTCGCCTTCGATGAAGGCCAGGGGCTGAGCGAGCACACTGCGCCCTTCGACGCATTGGTGCATGTTATTGATGGAGAGGTCGAGGTTACCATCTCCGGCAAACCGTATCACCTGAGTCAAGGCGACTATGTGATCTTGCCCGCTGGTGAGACTCATGCCCTCAAGGCGCTGAGCAAATTCAAGATGTTGTTAGTGATGATCAAGTCTTGAGCACTCGATATCTTCTTATCTCTGGGATCTCCGATCTGTTGGAAACGCCCTTATGAATACCATTATTTACCATCGAGTCTGAGTTACTGCCGAATGAGTCTAAAGGTCACGCTGCTCGGCACTGGTGTCGGCATCCCTCAGCCCGGCCGCTCTCAGGCGGCGGTTTTGCTGGAGAACGGCCAGCCCCTGCTCTTCGACTGCGGAGCCGGTACTCTCCTGCGCCTGGATCAGGCTGGCGTTCCCACGGAGCTTCTGGACACAGTGGTGCTCACGCATCTGCATCTGGATCACGTCTCCGATCTCCTGGCTCTGGCCAATGCGCGCTATCTCTCAGGCCTGCCAGGTCTTGCGGTCTACGGCCCCAAAGGAACGGATTCATGGTTTGGGCTCCTAAGAAGCGCTTACCCCAACCTGGAAAAGATGCAATTTGTTGTGCACGAACTCTCCCCCATGGATTCCTTCTCTATCAAGGGCTTCGACATCTTCGCCGAGGAGGCGCGACATAGCGTGACGGCTCTGGCCTATCGCCTGGAAGCGGAGGAAAAAGTGATTGTCTACTCGGGTGATACCGAGCCCTCGGCCCGCGTGACAGCTCTGGCGGATGGCGCAGACCTGCTCATCCACGAGTGCTCTTTCCCGGAGCCCTTTGACGTCACCAACCACAGCACGCCCCTGAAGCTTGGCAATATGCTTCGTAACCAGGGCGTGAAGCGCGTAGTTTTGACGCACCTCTACCCGCAGGCTGACGGGCATGAGGACGAGATGGCGGAACAGGTGATCGAGCAATCCGGGGCGCCGACGATCGTGGGCTGGGATCTGATGAGCTTGATAATTTGATATCCAGCTTTGGTGCTCCGAAAAGAGCAAAAAAGGGTTAACGGCTGTCCAGCCATTCTTTCAGGGCAAGCATGGAAGCCGCGCGGTGAGAGATGCGGTTCTTCTCTTCTATCTCCGTCTCACCGAGACTCCTCTCATCAACATAGAAGACTGGGTCGTAGCCGAAGCCCAAACTGCCCCGCGCCTCATAGCCAATCCGGCCCTGAACAATTCCCTTAAACATTTGCGGTTCGAGCCCCGGCTCGGCATAGACGACCACCGATTTGAAGAAGGCTCTGCGGTCCACTACGCCTTCCATAAGCCGCAGTATCCCGTCATTGCCGATGGTCTTCTGGACATAAGCCGAATAGACTCCTGGAAAACCCTGCAGAGCTTCGATGAAGAGCCCCGCGTCCTCAAGCATTACCGGGACCTGCAATCTGGATGAAACCTCCTTCATGCCAAAGATTGCCACCTCTTCCAGCGTGTCTGCCTGGATCTCGGTATAGCCGATGTCCTTTTGCTCCAGATCTCCGAAGATTCCCCGGGCCTCCGCAAACTTTCCCTTATTGCTGGTAACAAAACTGATCATATCTTCTCCTGACAGCTCTTCTCGGCTTCCACTTCCAGCCTCACCATTCCAACATGAACATAACCCTTGTCATCGAGTGGATAAGCCGTGATATATCGGTCAACCACTTCATCGATAAAATCCATTCGCAAATCCTCGGGCACTCTTTCGATATATGGCAGCCATGTAGACTTGAACCAGGAGACAAGTCCCTCTCGCCCTGCCTGAACCATATCCTTTGCCACCAGCTCCACTCTCCAGGTCTTCAAGCCTGCAAGTTCGAGCCAGTTTCGGTACTCGTCAGGGCCATAGAAGCCATAAGGAAACTGGAATGGTTCGAAGTACCCGGACCATTTCTCCTCAGAAATGAGCTCATCGACAACCTTCAGGATCCCGGCGGCATTTCCCAGGCCACCAAACTGCATTAAGACCCTGCCGCCATTCTTGAGGCTGCGTTTGATCCCTTCCAGAACCGGTCTGTGATCCTGCACCCAATGGAGGCAGGCAAAAGAGAGAATAAGATCGAACTCATCCACGTGCTGCAATTTTGAAGCATCTCCATACTGGAATTCAAGGTTCGGCCAGCTCACAGGCGGAAACCTTTCCCTGGCGAAGCTCAGCATCTCTCGGGAATTGTCAAGGCCCAGGACAGATCCTCCCGGAACGAGCATCGCAACTTCGGCTGTGATTTTTCCGTCTCCGCACCCGATATCGAGTATCCTTTCATCTCCCCGGATTGAAATCCTGGATAGAAGTTCTTCTGCCCACTTCTGCTGGGCTGACGAGCTCTTCTCATAGACTTTGGGGTCCCATTTGTGCATTACTGACAGCCTCTGCAGTTAGACGGCCTCTTGAGATAAAGGCTTTTTTGATGTTTGATCTAGCTCAAGGGCAACGTTTTTAGATGTCGAGCATAAAGTAGCAGGGGTTAATGGCAATCTGGTGAGAACAAAATGGATCTAGGGGACAGAATCTCCGTGGAGAGGAACGGCATGTCCTACGAGGGCGTGCTCATGCCGTCCCGACGACCTGGACATGTAGTCATAAAGCTGAACAATGGCTACAATATAGGCCTACGTGTTCGCGAGAGCGACCTTAAGCTCGTGGAGAAGGGCCTGGATTTGAAGCCTTTAGATAAAGATAAGTCGCTTCAAAAAAGGGCGGGGCTTCCTCAGATATCCATTCTATCCACTGGGGGAACCATTGCCAGTAAGGTCGATTACAGGACCGGTGCCGTCACCAGCCAGTTCTCTGCAGGCGAGATCATCTCCGCCATCCCGGAGCTGGAGGAGATTGCCAACTACCATGCCCGGGTGATCTATCAGATTTTGAGCGAGAACATGCGTGCCGAATACTGGACCCGTCTCGCGCGGGCTGTGGCGGAGGAGATTCAGAGCGGTGCGGAAGGTGTCATCATAACCCATGGCACCGATACCATGATGTACACCGCAGCAGCGCTCTCCTTCATGCTGAAGACCCCTGTGCCCGTGGTCATCGTCGGCTCGCAGAGGAGCTCTGACCGGCCCAGCAGCGATGCTTCCATGAATGCCGTCTGCGCGGCCTCTGTCGCCATCAGCGACATGGCAGAGGTCTGTGTGGTTATGCATGGCACTACCAGCGACGATTACTGTTCCATTCACCGCGGCACCCGCATTCGCAAGATGCATACATCTCGCAGAGACGCCTTCCAGAGCATGAACCAGCCGCCCTTGGGGCGCGTGGATTACCTCACCAGAAAAATTCAGCCCTTACTGCCTTATTGCCGTCGTGGCGAAGCAAAACTGCAGTTGAAGGAATTGCTTGAGCCCAGATGCGGCCTCGTCAAGTACACGCCCGGATCATCCCCGGAGATTTTGGACTACTACATCGATAAAGGCTATCGGGGAATCGTCCTGGAGGGAACCGGCCTCGGCCATGTGGCTTCCGATTGGATAGGCGGCATAAGAAGAGCCACAGAAGAGGGCGTCCCCGTGGTCATAACCTCGCAATGCCTGCGGGGCAGGATATGCGATAGAGTGTATGACACAGGACGCTACATGCTCGATGCTGGAGCAATCGAAGGTGAGGACATGCTGCCGGAGGTGGCACTGGTCAAGCTCATGTGGGTACTGGCAAATAGGCCGGATGAGGTTCGTTCGCTGATGAAGACGCCCCTCGCAGGCGAGATTGGCTTCTCCACGCCAATTACGGTGTAGCCTGCAAGCTATAGTATGCAAGCTCAGCCCGTTGAATAGAGAATAAATGAAGAATAATGGGCAGGTATCATAGCGAAGCTTATAAGGCATGGGCCGGAATGAAGTATAAAGGCCAAACCTTATAAGCAAGGTGAATAGTGCCACAATCTCAGGATTATCGGAGGAATTCGTTTTGACACGCAAGCCAGCAAGTATGTATAGGAGGCGGGAACGGCCCTACACGCGCAGAAAGTACATGGGCGGCGTCCCGGGAAGCAAAGTAGTTCACTATGACATGGGGAATCTAACGGAGGATTTTCCCATTAAGCTCACTCTGGTTGTCATGGAGCCCTGCCAGATCAGGCATACCGCTCTTGAGGCGGCCAGGGTAGCAGCCAACCGTTTCCTTCTGAAGGAGGTGGGCAGGACTAACTTCCACCTAAAGCTCAGGACTTATCCTCACCACGTAATACGCGAGAATAAGCAGGCCACGGGAGCCGGTGCAGACCGTGTCTCCAGCGGCATGAGAATGGCTTTCGGCAAGGCTGTGGGAACTGCGGCCAGGGTCGAGGCCGGCCAGAAGCTCTTCACCGTTGGAGTAACCCCCCAATTCCTTAACAATGCAAAGGTGGCGTTGACGAGGGCAGGCCATAAATTGCCTACACCCATTCAGATCGTTGTGGATTCAGGTCAAGAGCTGATAAGGTAATCTGGATGGATGACTATTTAGCGGGCCTGGATCGGGCCATAAAGAAGATGCCGGCCACTCGGGAGACCAAGGAGCGGTTCGTTATACCGTCCGTCAAGGTCTTCTACGAAGGCAAGACCACTGTCCTGGAGAACTTTGGGGCCATAGCGGATACTCTGAACCGCGATCCTGAACACCTCATGAAGTATCTGCTCCAGGAGATGGGAACCGCCGGCAAGATCGAGGGGCAGCGCGGGATCTTTCAGGGAAAGTTTGGCGAGACCGCCATCGCCCGCCAGATAGAGTCCTACTTTGAAGAGTATGTAGTCTGCACAGAGTGCAGGCTGCCCGATACTCATCTCATAAAGACCGATCGTGTGCTGACGCTTAAGTGCGATGCTTGTGGGGCTCACCGGCCTGTGCGCAAGAGAAAGGCCACGGCAGCGGTGCAGAAGGATGTCATTGAAGAAGGCGAGACCTATGAGCTGCGCATCGAGTCCGTGGGCAACAAAGGCGACGGAATCGCCAAGGTTGATAAATACCTCATCTTCGTACCCAGCGCCGTTAAAGGCGAGATCGTCAAGGCCAAGATCAAGAAGATAAGCGGAACTCTGGCCTTTGCCGAGGTTGTGGAACGAAAAGGAAAGGTAGCTTAGAATGGAAGAGACGATCACGCTCACCTTCACGGAGGAGCACAAGTATCAGCTTGAGTTCTCTCCTCCCCCCTTTTGGTTGGAGTTTGCCAGAGGGTACCGTGGTCTTCCCTGGATAGAGAGCAGCGACGAGCGAACAGCTATCGTCGCTGAAAACTATTCCTATCTGCTGGACCTTCTGGTTCAGGCGAGGCTGTATAGTCTCAGTAAGCTGCCTTTTGATGAGCGATTTCAGTAGTAAATCTGAAAGTCGATAGATGTCCGAACCAAAGGCGTCCATGCAAGGCTACCTCATTCGAGGCCTGCCGGTCATCAAAGAGGGCGATGATGTAGCTTCATTGGTCCAGTCTCTTTTCGAGTTTCAAGATGGAGATGTGCTCTGCCTTGCAAGCACTATAGTTGCCAAGTCTGAGGGCCGTTTTCGAGATCTGGAGAGCTACGAGCCCGGGGGGCGCGCAGTCGAGATTGCGAAGCATATTGGAAAAGACCCCAGGTTTGTGCAGGCGGTCCTGGACGAATCCGTGGAGGTCTTGCTTGACCGGCCTTTTCTGCTGGTGGTGACCCGATTCGGTCACATCGGCGTCAATGCGGGGATCGACCAGTCCAACGTAGGAGACGAACGGATACTACTACTCCCGGAAAACCCCTGCAGGAGTGCCGAGCGGCTGCGCGCGAGCCTGGGAAGGGATTGCGCCGTCATCATCACCGATACCTGCGGCCGGCCGTTCCGAACGGGTGTTGCGGGCATAGCAGTGGGCTGGGCAGGCATTGCTGCTTTGCGGGACTGGCGCGGAGAGTGCGATATGCATGGCAAGGTTCTGGAGATCACCCTGGAAGCGATCGTGGACGAGATTGCGGCCGCTGCAAATCTGCTCATGGGCGAGGCCGGGGCCGGGACTCCGGCAGTCGTTTTCCGGGGCTTGAAATATCCAGGCTCCGGCGGGAACGTCTTCATGGCTGAAGAGATGGATGTCATCCGGCCGCGGCTGAAGAGTTAAGGTTTTATCGGAGCCATGGTATAGCTGCTCTCTCGTGGGACAGCCAATTCACATGGTAATTCCTTTCAAGAATCAGGGGGCAAAGAGCAGGCTGGCTTCAGTTCTCTCTCCCCAAGAGCGGCGGCTTTTGTCATTTGCTATGCTAATGGATGTCTTGGATGTCGTTTCGGGCCAAGGACCGGCGACGATCCTCTCCCGACCGGGGCTGAATATCGCAGATATCGACAGCGATGTCGAGATCCAGGAGTCAGAGCTGGACTTGAACGATGCCCTTAATGCACTGATCGCGGAGGTTGCTCGCCACGGGTGGCCGTCGGACATTCTGATAGTTATGGCGGATCTGGCCCTATTAACTGAAAAGGATGTCGCGGGTATTCTCAATTGCGACGGGGATGTGGTCCTCTGCCCGGGGCGAGGCGGCGGCACCAACATGATCCTCATCAGGAGCCCCAGGTTTCGCACCTGCTACCAGGGTCTGAGCTTTCCCAAGCATCTGGCATTTGCTCGTCAAACGGGCCTTGAAGTTTCGGTCTATGAGTCCTTCCGGGCAGGATGCGACATCGACGAGCCGGAGGATCTGGCGGAGGTGCTCTTGCACGGGCGGGGCAGATCTAAGAGGGTTTTGGAGGGGATGGGATTTTCTCTATCTGAAAATGGGAGGGCAGGTCTGTGTCGCTCCTCTGGATATGAGATTTGATTCTTCTGAACAACAGGAACCATCCTGGGAGACCGCTTGGCTTTATTCGTGACCCCTGTGGGCACCCAGAACCTCTATCGCTTAAGCCTGACCATAACGCCTGGCTCCATGAATGTGGATTACGTCTTCACGGCTCCGGGAATAACCCAACCGGGAGTCGCCTTTGGCAGCCTGCTATCATCAACGGCACCCTCTGTTCCTGCCACGCGGACGGCACCAGCTTACCAGAACAATCAGGCTATGCAAACCATCCAGCCTCAACCGGTCTCCTCAGCCTAATGAGATCATAACTGAGTGCCCTCCCGGGAGATGCCCGGGGCGCATTTTTTTTTATTGTATATTTCATTTCATCGAGTTTTTTCTCTGTTCTTGAGATCTCGTTTTGACTGATCGGCAAGGCATACCCATTACCATTATTAATAGCATCAACCAATTGGGACCCGAGGGTTAGTAATATGGCATCTAACAAAATTCTGATAGCATTAATATTATTCATCAGTCTGATTGCAAATGCATCTTCACAGGGGTACATGGGCACTGTGACCACGGGAACGGGAATCTTGTCTCCTTTGACCGTGGGCAAGGGGACAATCTCTTCCGAGAGCGTAGGTGCACTCTCGACTCAGCTAAACCTGACTGGAAGCTGGTCGGTTGATCTGAAGAGTTCAGAGATCAGGCATCTTGACCTGCAGATATTTCAGGAAAGTGATCTGGTTATGGGATCGGGGCAAATGCTTGCCGATGGCGCCAACAGGGCAGTGACTGTGGCAGGGTCTGTTGCCGGGGATAGGCCGACCATATTCGTCTCCTCGGTCGATAAACCGGAGGTCTTCAGGCTGGAGCTCTCTGCATCCGGAACCGCTCTTGCCGGCAAGTTCGACTCGCTTTCCAGCAGTCTGATTCACGAATCGGGAACGGTTACCGGAAGCATGGCTCTCTCATCCCGACAGAATCGACCAACTGAGCTTGGTAAAAGCATCAGTCCGAGTGCGACCTCCGGCGCATTGCTGGGAAGGGCCACGGAAACCCAAAACGGGTTGGATTCATCGAATCATCTCATAAAAAGTGAGAGCGTCTACAAGAGCAGCAATGGCCAGAGCGTCACATCCACTTCGGAAGGAACCCAGACCACTACAAGCTACTGATGAGCTTGAAGTCTGAAGGAAAAAGATTAATGCTGAATCGAGCTGAAACTGCTGCCGGGGAATCTAAGACGAAAGCTCTGATCGCGATATTGATTCTAATGCTTGCCGCAGGCTCTCATGCGGCGGCCACATGCGCCTGCTCGTTGGGTGGTGCCTCATACAATTTTCTGGGCGACCAGGCTGTGGACGTCAACATGGAAGGCTATGATGAGTTCGCGCGAGAAAATGTTCCTACCAGCTCCATCGCTGTCCCGAACTCCGTTGTTGTCCCGGATGTAAAGGCCTCGGCAGAGAGCAGGCTGAGCCTGGATTTAGAAGACAAGAGCAATATCCATCTCGCTCTATCAAAGACCCGGGAAGGCATGTCGGGCCGGGGAAATATGACCGAGATTAATGGAACGGAGCCTGTGGTGGCAGTAGGAACGCTTCAGGGAAACAAGCTGTCTCTCGACGTAACTGCCAGCGGGGGCGAGCTCTACAAATTCAATCTGGCCAGTGAAGGCAGCACGGTAATGGGGGATTTCAGCGAGTCTCTGTCAAATGGAGTGAGTCTCACGGGATTGGCGAAGGGCAAGTGGGTGATCTGAAGCCTCCACTGAGAAAATAGGGAATAATAATCGATATCCGATCTGCCTATAAATTTGGAAATCGAGTGCCGATGCTTTTTGCATCGGCAATCATCAACTCACGTCTTGCTTCCCCGGGCTGAACCTCTTCATGATGCGTTTCATGTTCATCTTGCCCATGCCGCCTCTCATGCCTTTGATTGCTTTTTGCATGGCCAGATGGGACTTGAGAAGCTCCCGAACGAGATCCGGTGAGGCACCGCTGCCCCGGGATATGCGCTTGATGCGCGATGCTGTTATGACCTTCGGATCCTCCAGCTCCACGGCAGTCATGGAATCCATGACTACTCGATATTTGTCCAGACGGTCTTTTGTCATCTGATATTCTTTATCGGATAGCTCAAAACCCAGGCCTCCCATAGGCAGCATCTGCATGATCTGTTTTAAGGGACCTAGCTTGTTCATGGCCTCCATCTGCTGATACATATCCCGGAGGGTGAACTTGCCTCGCATGAGGGAATCAACGTCCACGTTCTGGTCCGCCTGGACCTCCTGGGCTCTCTCGATAAGTGTTTTGATATCCCCCATGCCAAGCATGCGGGAGATGAATCGGTCCGCCTCGAACTTCTCTAAGTCGGAAGGCGTCTCGCCCATGCCGATGAAGGCTACAGAGGTCTTGGTCTCGGCTACTGCAGAGAGTGCTCCGCCGCCCTTGGCAGTGCCGTCCAGTTTGGTGATGATGACGCCTGTGATCGAAATTGCCTCGTTGAATGCCTTGGCCTGTTCGCTGGCCTGCTGGCCTAATGCCGCATCCATCACCAGGAGCTTCTGCTCGGCATTGACGACGCTATGGATGTCTTTCATCTCCTGGATCAGGTCGCCCTCCAGGGCGTGGCGTCCCGCGGTATCGACAATTCTCACATCATACTTTTTGGTGGCTTCAAGGCCGTTCCTGGCCACAGCAGCGGCATCGAGGTTGCCCCTTTCGCCGTAAAAGAAAATGCCCTGCTTCTCGCACAGCGCCTTAAGCTGGTCAAAGGCTCCGGCGCGAAAGGTGTCGGCGCAGATGACGGCCGTACGTAGCCCCTTTCTCTGGAAGAAGGTGGCCAGCTTTGCTGCCGTCGTTGTTTTTCCTGATCCCTGCAGACCCACGAGCATTATGTTCTGCTTCTTGAGGGGTATATCCGCACCGCGGCCTACCAGGTTGATCAACTCCTGATAGACGATGTTGATGACGTGCTCGCGCGGGTTCATGCCTGCAGCAGGCTTCTCATTTAGAGCTCGTTCTTTGATGGTATTGGAGAGCTGCATTACCAGCTTCACATTCACATCTGCCTGCAGGAGTGCACGCTGAATCTCTCGCACGGCATCGTCTACCAGAGCCTTGTCTATCTTATTCGCCGACGCTATCTTCTTCAGAGCATTGCGCAGCGATCCGCCTAAGTTTTCGAGGACCATAATGCTTCGCTCTCAAGTGATCTGCAAACCATATAAAATGTTCCTTGGGGGGGGCGGGGAGGTGGTGGGTATGTAAGGGAAAAAGCAGATCCCTGGGGTCTTAAATTGATGAAATGGAAATTAGAATCATAATTAAGTACGTCATGGAAAATAACCACAAGGTTTATAATTGTCCAAGTTTAAATCGTCATCTGCCGTGAATTGAAATCGCATTCGGATCGGAGAGACGCATTAGATATTGGGCTTCGGCCATACCTTGTCGAAAAATCAAATGAAAGAGAACCGAGATGCAATCATGGAGGCGTTACATGAAAAAAATTCTTAATATACTAATTGGAGCTATCTTGATAGCTTTGGTAGCACCTATAGTTGCGCAATTGCCGTCAGAAGCCATAAGCGGCAATCGTGAAGCAGCCGGGCAACCTTCAACTGCCGTCATAATCAATCCAATGGATCCCAATTACGTTTGGGGCAACCCGCAGGCATTAGACCTCAATGGCGTAAACCCTGTGATATTTCAGAATGCCGCATTCAGTAAGGAAGCCGGAGGCATATTGGGATCAAGTTTGTACACTACAAGCATCAATGATTTTAGGAAAGCTGACCCGAGTGCAGGTTACAGCAATATTTCCAAGAAAACGGCAAAAGTAGGACTCGTTAATACCGCCGCTAGAATTCCCATTAGCACTTCCATTAACGCTTCCCTGAATAGCACACAATAAGGGCATATTAGGAAGGACCCGGGCGAACGCGCGCTGGAATGTTGACACCGTCCCCTTGCAGGACCTGGGTATCTTTTTAGCATGCGGGCTGACTCCTACCAGTGGCCTTTGTTCTTTATCACGCTATGCCCTGACCGTATTTGGCGCAAGATCTCCGGAGGAATGCGGCATCATTTGGCCGGGACGCTCAATTTTTCCCAATATTGTCTTTGCCTCGAAGGCAATCTTTATAGGGGATGACATCTCAGCAAGATTCGGCGCAAAGGATGCCTCTAACCGATAAAGGTTTAAGGCAGATCGACACAATTGTCGGACGCCTTTACCAATGCCAAGGTGGCGGAGCGGCTACGCAAATGCCTGCAGAGCATTACCACTCCGGTTCGAATCCGGACCTTGGCTTTCCAATCGCATGGGATACTTTGCCTTATTTTTTCAGAATTTCATTCGTTACATAAAATCTAAGTTATATTTGGGGGAAAAGCTTATATCCGCTCAGGTTATTTCATTACAGTCCTAATTATTCAGGAGGCTTAATCAGTTTTGAGCGAAGCAACCGGCTACGACGCAAGCCAAATCCAAGTTCTTGAAGGCCTTGAGGCAGTCAGGCGCAGGCCCTCGATGTATATCGGCAGCACAGACACCCTGGGGCTGCACCACCTGGTCTACGAGGTAGTTGATAACAGCGTGGACGAGGCCCTGGGCGGCTATTGCAAAGAGATCAATGTGGTCATCCAACCGGACGGAAGCGTCTCCGTAAAAGATGATGGCCGCGGCATCCCTGTAGATAACCATCCCCAGTTCAACCGGCCTGCCCTGGAGATCGTCATGACGGTGCTGCACGCTGGAGGTAAGTTCGATCACGAATCCTATAGCGTCTCGGGCGGTCTGCATGGTGTGGGCGTCTCCGTTGTCAATGCCCTTTCCGAATGGCTGGAGGTGCAGGTTCGGAGGAACGGGCGGGTTTACTGGCAGCGGTATGAACAGGGCAGAGTGGCTTCGGACGTTGAGGTAAGGGGAACCTCGGAGCATACAGGAACCACGATTACCTTCAAGCCGGACGGCACAATCTTCGAGGAAACCGAGTACAACTTCGATACGCTTTCTTCCAGGCTGAGGGAGCTGGCTTTTCTTAATCGCGGCCTGAAGATAACCATAAGAGACGAACGCTCCGATAAAGAGAACATCTTCGAGTATGAGGGCGGTATCGTCTCTTTTGTAGAGTATCTCAATGTAAACAAAGAAGCGTTGCATAAACCTCCTATCTACTTTACGCGCAGCAAGAATGGAACTCAGGTAGAAGTTGCGCTTCAGTACAATAACTCCTACAGCGAGAACATATTCACTTATGCCAATAACATCAATACCCGCGAGGGTGGAACTCACCTCATGGGCTTTCGCGCTGCCCTGACAAGGACTGTCAATGAATACGCCAAAGCTAACAAGCTGTTCAAGAGCGATGTGAAGCTCGGCGGCGAAGATCTGCGCGAGGGCCTGGTGGCAGTCATCAGCGTCAAACTTCCCGATCCTCAGTTCGAGGGCCAGACCAAGACAAGATTGGGTAATAGCGCCATCCGGGGCATCATCGAGTCCATGGTCGCGGAGGGCCTGGCTGAGCACTTTGAGGAAAACCCTCTCGTGGCAACGACTATTGTGGAGAAAGCGGCTGAGGCCCTGCGAGCACGCGAGGCGGCCCGCAAAGCCAAGGAGCTGACCCGTCGCAAGAATGCCCTGGGTTCCGGAGGCTTGCCCGGCAAGCTGGCAGACTGCTCCAACACTGATCCGGCAAAATGCGAGATCTATATAGTCGAGGGCGAATCTGCAGGCGGCTCGGCCAAACAGGGCAGGAACCGGCATTTTCAGGCCATACTGCCGCTGCGGGGCAAGATTCTCAATGTGGAGAGAGCAAGGCTGGACAAGATCCTCAAGAACAGCGAGATTCGAAATATGATAATCGCCTTCGGCACAGGTGTCGGGGACGACTTCGAGATCACAAAGGCCAGATATCACAAGGTAGTAATAATGACTGATGCCGATGTGGACGGCTCGCACATTCGCACCCTTCTCTTGACTTTCTTTTACAGATACATGAAGCCTTTAGTCGAAGCAGGATACGTCTTCATTGCTCAACCACCGCTTTACCAGGTAAAAAAAGGAAAGCAAGTCAATTATGCTTACTCGGACGAGCAGCTGAACGTGTTAGTGAAGTCCCTGGTCAAGCCTGCCATACAAAGGTACAAAGGTCTGGGAGAGATGAACCCCGAGCAGCTATGGGATACTACCATGGACCCCGAGAAGAGGACCATGAAGAAGATCACGCTGGAGGATGCCGTGGAAGCCGATCGCATCTTCACCATCCTCATGGGAGATCAGGTGGAACCACGCCGGGAATTCATCGAGACGCATGCCAAATATGTTAAGAATCTTGATGTCTGAGGTGGCTTTTGACGGAAGTACTGGTTAACATCACTGAGGAGATGAAGTCCTCCTACATCGATTACGCCATGAGTGTGATCGTAAGCAGAGCTTTGCCCGATGTCAGGGATGGGCTGAAGCCCGTTCATCGGCGCATTCTCTACGCCATGTATGAACAGGGCATGACTCATGATCAGCCCTATAAGAAGTCCGCTCGTGTGGTCGGAGACGTAATGGGTAAGTACCATCCCCACGGGGATTCTGCTATCTATGAGACCATGGTCAGAATGGCCCAAACATTCTCTATGCGCTATCCTCTGATCGATGGCCAGGGCAACTTCGGTTCCATTGACGGAGACCCGGCTGCGGCCATGCGTTACACTGAAGTTCGTCTCTCCAAGATTGCAGAAGAGATGCTGGCGGACATTGAGAAGAACACCGTCGACTTTGTGCCCAACTACGACGGCTCGCTGAAAGAGCCTACGGTGCTGCCGGGAAAGCTCCCTAATCTTCTCCTCAACGGTTCTACAGGCATTGCCGTGGGCATGGCGACCAATATCCCGCCCCACAATCTGAATGAGCTGGCTGGAGCGATCATCTACCTCATAGACCAGCCGCAGGCGACGCTTCCTGAATTGATGCATTACCTGCCCGGGCCCGACTTTCCCACGGGAGCTTTTATCGTGGGCAGGGCCGGGATTGAGGCCGCCTATCAGACCGGTCGGGGAAGCATTATGCTGCAGTCCAAGTCCGAGATAGAGGAAGGGACGAGAAGCACCAAGATCATATTCACAGAGCTGCCCTATCAGGTGAACAAGTCCAAGCTGATTGAGGATATGGCGGAGATGGTCAAGGGCGGCCGTCTCGAGGGAATATCCGATCTGCGGGACGAGTCGGATAAGGACGGCATTCGAATGGTAGTGGAGGTCAAGAGCGGCTTCAACGTTCACGTGGTCTTGAATCAACTGTATAAGCACACCGCGCTTCAGACCAGCTACGGCATCAACAACATGGTTCTAATCGACGGTCTGCCGAAGGCCGTCTCTTTGAAGGAGACCCTGGAGCAGTACATCCACTATCGCTCCATAGTTATTGAGAGGCGCACCAGGTTTGAGCTGGATGCGGCAGAGAAGAGGGCTCATATCCTGGCCGGCCTGCTTATTGCTCTGAAGAACATAGATGAAGTAATAAGGTTAATCAAGGCGGCGGCAACGCCCGCGGAGGCGAAGGATGCTCTGATGCAGGCCTTCCAATTCTCTGAGGAGCAGTCCAAGGCCATTCTGGAAATGAGGCTGCAGCGCCTCACGGGTCTCGAGCAGGAGAAGATAGTCTCCGAGGCGGCAGAGCTGGAGTTGCTCATCGCCCGCCTGAGGCAGATCCTCTCCAGCAACCTGGAGATTCTGAGCATCATCAAACAAGAGCTGACTGAGCTCATCAACACTTACGGGGACGAGCGCCGCACCCAGATCATCGAGGTGGAGGGCGAGGTCAGCCGGGAGGATCTTATCCAGGATGAGGAGGTGGCAGTGACCATCACCAGCTCCGGATATATCAAACGCCAGCCTCTCACGGCCTACCGCATGCAGCGTCGCGGCGGTCGGGGAGTCATGGGCGCCGATACCAAGACCGAAGAATTCGTTACGGATGTCTTTACCGCATCAACGAAGGATTATCTGCTCTTCTTCACAGACAAGGGCAAAGCCCACTGGCTCAAGGTCTATGAGGTGCCGTCTCTGGGGCGGGTGACGCGCGGGAAGTCCATTGTAAATCTCCTGCAGCTCGATCCGGATGAGAGAATGACGGGAGCGATACCTGTGAAGAGCTTTGAGGCCGGGTTCATTGTCCTTGTAACCAAGAGCGGAAGCATTGTGAAGATGCCTTTGCAGGCATTCAGCAATCCCCGCAAGGGCGGCATCAAGGCTATAAACCTGAAGGGCGACAGCCTGATCTCGGCAAAGCTTACCGATGGCGGAAAGGAGCTGCTGGTGGCCACGAAGTTCGGCAAGGCCATCCGGTTCAAGGAGACTGACGTGCGCGCCTCGAATCGCGGCACCATGGGCGTGAAGGCTATCAGCCTTAACATGGGTGACGAGCTGATCAGCATGGATGTGATCCAGGCGGGCTCCAGTTCCACACTCCTCACCATCACCAACCAGGGATATGGCAAGAGGACGGAGCTGGAGGATTATCCTCAGCAGAGAAGGGGCGGCAAGGGAGTCAAGAATATCGATGCCAGGAAAGGCTTTGTCTGCTGCACCACTACCGTATCCGAGGAGGACGAGCTGCTGGTTACGACCAAGGATGGAGTAGTGATACGCATCCCAACCAACGAAGTTAGGGTGCAAGGTCGGTCCACGCAGGGCGTGCGCATAATGAATGTGAAACCGGGCGACGAGGTCGCGGCGGTAGCGAGGATCACCTAGGGTCCTCTCTATCGTTAATTTTCCTGTTGGATTGATTTTTGTCTGAGTTTGGCTCTAACGGGCAGTTTGTCACGGGGGTCTATTTCTATCCGGATGGGTCTGCTTCTTCACTCTGCCATCTCTTTATCATGACCGGATCATCAAGATTCCCATAATTATCACCTCAATAAATTTATAATCAAAACAGGGTAGAGGCTACTTTGGTAAAAATTGATACAAATAATTAACCATATAGCCCACATAATTAATGCAATCATCGATAAGGGGTCGTGCATTATCGATAACGAACACAGCCGTACTGGATCTTCCATCTTCGCCGGATCCTTTTAAGATGGCGATCAGAGATAGAGCAGAGAAACCGGCAAACAGGATTATCGTTTTGGCATCAATTAACTTTATTTTATACTGTTGTATTCGCTCCCGTTCCTTATCGATTATGTCCAATACATTTGATAAGAGGCATATTTGGCCTTCGTTTTCCTTTTCCTCATTTTTTGATACTAAATCTATGAGTTGCTTCCTCTTGGACTCCTGTATCTCGCTTAGAATTGAGACTCCATCTCCTATCTTGCCCCTAAGAAATCTACGAAGTGCGTACCAATCATAAAGGAAAAGCACGACGCCGATCAACCAGAGCAGTCCTATAGATGCGCTCTCAAATGAACTCAATCCCCTGGAGGCAAAATTCGCAAATACTGCCAGAGGTATGATCAAGAAATAGAAGATATTGAACCCTAAAAGCAATTCTTTGAGTGGTTTCAAGCCGCCCGCTCTATCTGCGTCTAAAGGTTCTATCTTTAATAATGCATATAAATCATTATTGATCTTAAATAGCATGTACGATATGTTGAAGATCATCCACAAAAGAATCGCCAAGAGATAGAGCAGGAAAAGGCTTACAAGATTATTATATATGTCCAGACCCAGAGCCCAGGATGTGGGATTCCCTTGAGAGAAGAATGGCTCCGAGCCCGAATAAAAAGCATCTATTTTGGCCGTTGCAAATAACAAAAATGCTGCCAGAATCAACAAGTAGAGGACCCTGGATGTAGTGAAATTTGTTTTCAATAGATCAAACGGGCATAGGCTATCATCCTTACTCTCAGAGCTGACTATGAGCTCTCCAAAACTTCCTTTCATTTTGGTCAGGAAATATTGAATGCCAAAGAGCTGCAATGCAATCGAAATGCTCATAAATAGTATGCCAATTTTATCGGATACTGGAAAAATATTCTTCATCATCATGCTAAAAAATTCATAATATAAATATATTATAATACCAATAAAAAGCGAACTGACTTGGTACGGGGCCGGAATCTTATTCAAAACCTTCTCAATACAATTCCAGCAATCCCCTTCTTCTTTGATATGAGTTCACCTCTTCTAGCTCATCCAGTTATGTACAAAGAGATTACTAATATAAATTTTTTGTTCTTGCCTGGCATAATCTGACCACCTTAGAAGGCCGGGGTTCAGCAAGCGAATAGCCACCCGTAGAAATATTGCTTTTCATCTGAACCCTTTCTTCAATTGGATTTAGTTGAGAAAGATTAGACTCTAGGTACTGATGGGTTATCATATCCAAATTGATAAAAAGCCGCGAGAAATCCTTGCGGACTTCATCCCGTGCAACTCAAGACCATCGCACCAGGTTTTAGCAATCCGGTTTTTTCTCTTTTCTTTCTCTAATACTCGTATTGATCACCCTGTCCGATCTCTCCAGAGCTTCATGCGTCCCTCCGTAGTGCAGAGCCGCATCCCGCATGATCTGTTTGAAGCCTTCCAAATCCCCGGAATCCGCTTTTTCGCTTAATCGCATGCATTCTGCCACATAGGTCTGGCGAACTGCGGAGGCTTTTGGATTCTTCTGAATGGAGGCATAAAGTTCCGGATTCTGATCCAGGATTCTGCCCACAAAGTCGATCATGATTTCATAGACCGGAGACATGAACTTACGTGACCTCTGGACATCGAAGTCCAGAGCCTTCAGAGTCGCTCCGATGCCGATGTAGGCGAAGTGGGTGAGCGCCTGCACCACAGCCATCATCTCGTCGTGCTCTTCCGCCTCCAGGATCCCGATATGCGCTCCATCGGACTCGAATAGAGATTGAATGATGGGAAGCCACTTTCCGGTCTTTCCTTCTACGGGAGTGAAGATGATGGTTTGGCCGAAGAGGGAGGGCATGGTTGGTCCAAACATGGGATGGGTGCCCAGCACCTCCACTCCTTTGGGGGCATAAGTCTTCATGGCCATTACCGGACCGGACTTGATGGAGGTCACATCCATGATCAGGCTACCTGGATGCATGCGGGGAGCCACCGTTTGGATCATCTCCACCGTTTTCTCTATGAGGACGCTGATCAGAACGATGTCACTTTCTTCCACCTCCTTCATCATGTCATGGGCATAGCGCACACCCAGCCGCTCCGCGACCTCAACCTTCCCGCTCGGACCCCAGACAGCGACATCAAATCCTTTTCTCTTAAAATAACGGGCGAACCATGAACCCGTCTCGCCCGTTCCGCCCAGTATCAGTATGCGCCATTTTGTCATTGTTTCTTCTGTCATCACTTTCCTCCCAATTCAGCTTCCGCTCATCTTGAGGCTTTGCCGTTCTTCACCAGAGTTTCGCCTGCCCGCTCGGCCAAAGCCCGTCGAACCGCTCTTTCCATCAGATCCACCGGAGCCTTCAAACCCGTCCAGATCTCCAGAGCCTTCGCCCCCTGATAGACAAGCATCATCACTCCGTCGATAGCCACTGATCCGGCCGCGCGAGCATCCTGGAGTAGTTTCGTATCCCGGTTGTAAACGATATCGAAGACCGCCTGGCGGCGTTTCAACAGCCGGCCATCAAAGAGCCCCGCGTCTCCAGATCGCATGCCTACTGAAGTTGCGTTTATTATTATGTCCGCCTGGCCGACCAGTTTTTCCAGATCACATAGACAAAAGCCCATTCCGCCCACAGAGGTCGCCAGCTCATGAGCCCTTTTGAGGCTTCGGTTCGCGATAGAGATCTCTGCGCCCTCCTTCTCCAGAGTGTAAGCTATTGCCCTCGCCGCGCCTCCGGCACCAATCAGAAGCACCCGGCTTTCATTAATGCTGACGCCTGCATCCTGCAAGGCCAGCAGCGCGCCCCATCCGTCTGTGTTATGGCCTCTTATCCGGCTCACTTGATCAAAGGATATCGTGTTCACCGCGCCTATAGCCAGAGCTAGCTCATCTGCTCGCAAGAATTCCAATTCCAGCGCTTTTTCCTTCAAGGGAATGGTCAGATTAAGTCCGCCAAAGCCCATAGCAGCAGCGCCGCGAATTGCGTCTTTCAGGTCAACTCTTGTAACCCGAAAGGCGTGAAAGCCTGCATCTATGCCCAAAGCCCGCAGTGCCTCATTCTGCATGACCGGCGAGAGGCTGTGTTCTATTGGATCGCCAAAGATCCCGAAGATCTTCATAATAGCTTGTGGTTGTTTATCCCTAAATAATTTGCAGGATATACCAGAGAACTGCGCCCACCAGGGCGCCGAAGCTTGTCGCCGCCAGGTTTACTCCATTGTTGCTCAAAAGGCCTCTTCTCTGCAGCGTTGCCCCGAGAAAGCTGTCGAAGTTCGTGCCCAGGAATCCGCCAATAGCGCCTGCCACGATGCCAAAAGGGCCAGTCATTCCCGTAACAGTGGCCAGGATCCCGATGATAAGAGCACCGGCTATTGAGGCGGCTTCGCCTAGGGGCGTCACACCGCCATCCACCCCTGGTTCAGTCTCTTTTAAGGTGGTGATCATCCTCGGTTTGGAGCCGCTGGTCTCGCCTATCTCACTTGCCAGTGTATCGCCGTTAGCCGTCGCCACTGAAGCAATAAAGGCATAGATGAATATCTCATTGCGGTAAACACCGTAGCAGATAGCCAGAATCAGAGGAACCAGGCTGTTGCTGTAGACATTCTTGTAGCCGCGCATGCCTCCATGGGATTGAGCGATGCCGAGCTTTGCCTTACGTGCATATCCATACCGGGTGAACCCGCCACCAAGCAGATAGAACGCCAGCAAGAGCATAAACCAGGTCAGGCCCCCAAAGAGAATCACGAGCAAGCAGACGGTTGTCTCGCTCAGTACGGCATCCGAGTCTGCGGCTTTCGCCCAGTAGGCGCCGATCCCCAGGACGAGAGCGAAGATACAGATGAGCAAAATGCGATGCAGGTCTGGCAGAGGATAGTCGAAAGAGAAGAGCCACATAACCATGGCCGTTCCGAAAGGGACTGTGAAGTCACGCTCTCTGGAGGCATGATGCAAGAACGCACCCGAAAGCCCACCGAGGATCGCCATGAACAGGATTCTCTCTGAGGATAGGCCGCCCGCCGAGATCAGGCTCGCGAGGGGAAAGCCAATTATCACAGTGATGAGCAGATAGATTAAGCTCCCGGCGAGAGTCTCAAACTTTCGGAAAGCCATTGGAGCAATGGCGGAAGCTACAAAGGATATGGCGATGATGTATAACGGAAGGTTGGTGTTCACGAGAGAAAGTGCCGGCCTCATGATAAGGAGCAGGCCCAGGGATGCAGAAAGCAGGCGGGTGCCCGGGTCCAGGGAGAATATGGCCGCCAGAGGAATAACGGTATAGGCTCCGATATAGGGCAGTAACAGCGCCATCAGTCCGATGGCCGCCCTGACGATATCCTCCCGTTGCATGGCCTATGGAACCCATTTCATCGCAAAAATACTTTGCCCAATGAAGACACCGAATGATTGACTATGATTCACCGTATCTATGAACAGCTCCTGGTAGTCCAGATCGCCAAGAATAATCTGCCCGGCTGCGTGGCCGTCGTCCTTACCTCCGGCGACCTGTTCGGTAAAGGCCTGGAACGACTGGCGGACCTCATAGATTGGAGCAAATCCATAGGTCTGACCTCTCTTGTGCTTTATATAAGCGACGAAGAACCGATGCTTTGCCGGAAGATCAAATCATTTCTCAATCATGCTCCGGCTCAGATCAGCCTGCATACGGCGTCGTGTGTGCAGCAAACGGGCTCTGGAGGCAGGCTCAAAGTGGTAGTATCTTTAGGCTACGGTGGCAAGCGCGAGGTGACGGAAGCGTTTCGTGATCTTCTCCGGGATGTGGAATGTGGACGCTTGAATTACGAGCAAATCGATGAAAAGACTATAGAATCCCATTTGAGATTTAGCCAGAAGCCGGACCTTGTTATAAGGTCAGGCGGAAAGCGTCTCAGCGACTTCATGATCTGGCAAGCCGCCTATTCCGAGCTGTATTTTACGGATGTCAACTGGCTCCAGCTCCGCAAAATAGATTTTCTGCGAGCCATAAGGGACTGCCAGAGAAGAGAGAGACGTTTCGGCCGCTAAATCTGCAGGGTGTGGTCGAAGGGGGTGGGAGGGCAAGGCCGTATTCATGAGATAATACACTATCTCACAAGGGCTTCTGAGATCATGCCATCCTTCCTTGATGCCGATCTCCGCCGACTTAATTGCTCTATCTTTCCTAATGTTTTTCCGGTTTGGGAATGTCACTGGCAGCGAGGATGCAGAGAAACCGGGCCGGAATCGTCTCCGATATCACGATATCATCGTTTACAGTCATCATCTTCACGCCGGCAGCTCTTGCAAGTGCTGCATCCGCTTTGATCACTCTGGGGTTACCCGTGCGAAAAGTCGCCACATGCCAGGCTTTCTCGGGAGTCGTAGAGAGATGGACATACTTTTGCGATGCAGACTTGAGGCCGATCTCCAGGATCCTATCCGCCTCCTCTTCACTTGCCCCGTAATAGAGCATTGGAAGCATGTTTTCCGGATGGTCCAGCTCGACATTCACGGAGTGACCGTATCTGGCCCGAACTTTGTCGTTCAAGATTTCATATCTCTGCTTTGAATCAGATTCTACCAGCGCGATCACCAATTCTTTGCTGGCCCAGTGGTGCCTGTTTTGTACCACCAGTCCTAGTTTTGCCAGGTCCACCCACCCGCGAGAGTCCATCTCCAGTCCCAGGTCAACCGGGAAATGCCTGAGGCCCCCCGCTACCAGTCGACCTAGCTGCTCCGTCTTGGTCTCATCCAAAAGAAGCTGACCCGAAGAGCCGCACTCACAATGCTCTCCCCTGAAAAATCCGTGTTGAGGGCAACGCTTGATCATCAGTAGAACTCCTTTCCCGGCATGATGGCTTTACGGATAGATATAACTGACTCTCGTTGTCGGTCGAAATCTTCAGGCGAAATACATTGGCCCCATCCAGCGATCCCGCAATGGGCGTTTTCCCCAAGAAGGAAAGTCTCAAATATGTCCATTTTGAATAAACCATTATGCTCGGTTCGAAGGATGTCGAGAGAATAATATGCGAGATGCTCGATATGGGCGATGAGCAATTGATGGCCGAGATGGAAGAGTCTTTTCTTTTGTCGGACGAGCACCACCAGAGGATCCGTGAAACCCTGGAGGAGATGGTTCGGGAAGTGGACGTTCTCCTCCTCCGCATGGACGAGATGGAGGAGGAATCGCTCAATGACGAAGAATTGGAGTCGAACGCAAGGTGATGAAACCAGTGGATACACTACCAGATATTCAGGCCTGCGAACCCGATTACCCCTTCAATCTGACACGAGTGGGAGTGACTGGCGTCAAGAAGCTGATAAAAGTTGAGCGCGGAAACGATGAGAGGCCCATAGTTCTCATATCCAATTTTGAGGTCTTTGTCGACCTTCCTTCGGACCGCAAAGGGGCCAATCTCTCCCGCAACTTTGAGGTTATAGACGAGGTTTTAGAGGAGGCCATAAACTGCCCCGTCTATGAGATCGAGGAGCTTTGCGGAGAGATTGCCAAGAGACTCCTCTCCCGGCATGAATACGCATCCCGGGCGGAAGTTAAGATGAAGAGCGAGTACATTGTTCGCAGACAGACTCCAGTAACAAAGGTCACCTGCCAGGAGGTAGTTGACATCTTTGCCGAAGCCGTGGCAAGAGCTGGCCCCTCCGGTTACGTGAGGAAGACGGTGGGCGCCGAGGTTCTGGGCACGACTGCCTGTCCCTGTGCCCAGGAGATCATGAAAGAGCAGACTCGTATGGAGCTGAAAAAAGCAGGCCTATCTGAGGCCGTAGTTTCGGACCTCTTGGAGAGGCTGCCTGTAGCTACACACAACCAGCGGGGGAGAGGCAGCATTTCGGTCGAGGTTCATGACCGGCGCTGCGTTTCCATAGATCGGATAATCAAGATCATTGAAGAGTCCATGAGCTCCAAGGTTTACGGGCTGCTGAAGAGGCCGGATGAGGCTGTGGTGGTAAGGCGAGCGCACAGTAACCCCAAATTCGTGGAGGATTGCGTTCGAACCATGGCCCAGAAGCTGGTGGAGACATTCACCGATCTTCCGGATGATGCTGCAGTAACCCTAAAACAGATCAATGAGGAGAGCATCCACCAGCACAACGCTTTTGCGGAGCGCATTGCCAAGATGGGAGAGCTAAGAGCTGAATTAGCCAGCCAAAGGAATTGATGAATAAAATGGTGACCGACAAAATTGTGGATCCTCTCAGGGCGCTGCTCCGTGAGAGGGAGATCATTGCCAGATGTGAGCTTCTCCTCCGCATCTATGACGTGGTTCGAGCTGCAAAATTGACCGACCAGGAAACCCTGGAGCTGAAGAAAATGGTGGGAGAAAAAATTGCACCCGGCATCTTTGCCAGCATTATGAGCAAGACGCCCGTCTTCGATCTTCCCGGCCTTGATACATACACCCAGATGGACGGGCGCATCTTCCATTTCCTGCACACGAAGAAGTACAGCAAGCAGGACTTTAATGATGCCCAAGCCAGGTTTCTACGCTCTCTTCCGGAGCTGAAAATCATCCTGAGCCAGAGCCTGACGGATTCATTAAAAGGTTTCATGCGTGACGCCGGGTACAGCCTAACTGCTGAGAGCCCCGGCGAGCTCACCTTCTCGGCCCCGGAACGGAAGGCGAACGCCTTTATCGTCACAAGCGTAAAGGCTATTGATATCGATAAATGCAAACCTGAGCCTGGAGTGGACTCTGTAATTCTGGTGCCGAGCAGCGAGACACTGGAGCCTTTTATGCAGTTCTTCCGGGAGAATGGGGAGAAAGCCGAGGATAAAGGCATACAAATCTGGGTGACGAACCTGGAGAAGGGCACCATAGATCCGTTTGTGGGCTTCACCACGGACCTTGATATCTACAATCAATTTGATAATCCGCGCCTGGCAGAGATGGTCAGAAACAATTGGAGCAAGAGAGAGTAGTCGATGAGGCAGGTGTAGCAATTCTCTCCTGCGTTCCGGGATATCTAACTTTTTGTCTATTCTTGCAAGCGAATTAAAGCGCTAAATATTATTATTATAATCTATATGGTTTCTTGCACTCGTTCCAAAAGTAAGTATTAAATAGATAGAACGCTTTAAATGAAAGAGTAACAATTCAAAGTCAGTCAGGAGTGGGGTATATGAAATGTTATCTTACGGTATTAGTCGCGTTTTTAGTTATGATTAATGTCGCATTGGGAGCAGTTGGCGATGTAAGCGGCTCTGATACGAGCACCTATCTTCAACCAGCTCAAAGCTTGACAGGCACAACTTCGACGGGCACCGCCCAGTCGTCAGGGTTAGGGGCATCGTTGGGGGCCAATGTGCCCTATCAGGACGGCTCATCGATCCAGGATGGTTATCTTCAGCCTCAGCAGAATAATTATCCGACCCAGGGCCAGCAAACGTATGTGAGCCTTCAGGGGGCCGGGTCCGCTTATTCGGCACCCGAGACCGGCGGCCCCGTCCAGGATCAATTGACGGCGGAGGCGCTGAGACTCTCGCCGCCGGCAGCAGAGAGCTTTGTTCCTGATGCGAGCTTGAACTTTGTATCATCCTCTTCACCAGGGAATATGGTGAGTGGAACCGCAGGCGCGGTCGCACAGACGGCACTGACCGGTTCAAGCTACTGGTACTACCCGGGCCAGGTCAATTCCGCCAACAGGTTCTATGTCCAGACCTCTTCAGGCCTGAATACAATAGCAGGATGCAGCTACGGTGGTTATCTTCCACTCTTTGCGGACATCAAGTCTAGCGGCAACTTCTTTGTCTATGAGTGGTATCCCGGCGCGTCCGCTCCAGTCGTGCGACTGTGGGGCTGGACCGGGACGGGCTACAAGAAAGGTTGGTTCTCGGGCGATGTTCCAGGCTGGCATACCCTCTGCTACAACTGCGGCATTTGGTCCAACTACATCTACATCTATGTATATCCGAGAGTCGTGGCTTCTCCTTCACAAAGCTACACAAGCAATCCAGGCACAATAGCACAGGTATCTTTGCCTGCAGGTGCACCAACACCACCAGACCTCAATGCAGAGGGACTTGCGATGCCTGATAACAATCTGTATAGGCCGATCACAGGCCAGGCGACAGACGGGACCTTCTACAATTATCAAGCCCAGCAGAGCAATGCACCTGCGGCGAGCTCTCCGATTCAGACGGGCTATCCGGGACTTGTGAATTATCCGGCTCAACAAACGGGATACTCCGCTTCCGGGAGCCTCCCCTCCCAGGCGGGCCGTCAGTTGCAGGCCAACAATCCGGCAATCGTAAGAGTTCCGACATTATCAAACTCACCGGCATTGGCGGGCTCCACTACCGCGACCTGCACCACCTGCACCAGCTCGACCGTTGTAAAAGAAGGCGTTAGCAGCGCCTGTCCTTATCCGAGCGGTTGCCCGACAAGCGCGAATCCGGGCAGCTTAACTGCGCCTGGCGGATATCTTCCCGAGAGCTACAAAGCTGTCTATCCAAGACCGTCTACCTGCAGATGCAATGAGTATTATGTGCAGACCTGCCCGGGAAAGCCGGGCTTCGTTGCCGGTGTATTTTCTGAAGAATGGTTGCCTCTCTGGTCCAAGATAAGCCGGCCCGGAATATACTGGTCTTACGAGTGGACTATGTGCGCCGGTTCGCACGGCAACTACTGTGCTCCCGAGGTCAAGAACTTCGGCTATAAGAGCGCCGGATGGTACCAGACGTGGTTTAAAGGCAGTGAACCGGGCTGGCACATCCTGAGCTACCAATGCAATGACTGGTCCAACTATGTCTACATCTATGTCTGGTCGGCAGATTAGGTTTGCCGGCATCTTATCTTTTTTGGGGCGATCAGTTTAAATACAGCGAGCTTGAACGAAGTTCGGATTGATATTACCTCGGAGGATGTTTATTGGCTAGAAGATCGCAAAGAAAGGCTGAGAGCAGAAAGGCCAAGCAATGGTATAAGGTTGTAAGTCCGGAGATGTTCGGCAGGGTTCCCTTTGGCGAAACGATCGCAAACGATCCGGAGAGGATTGTGGGAAGGATTATTGAGACCACCCTGGGAGATCTCACAAACAATTTCTCTAAGCAGAACACCAAGCTCAAGTTCAGGGTCGACCGCGTAGCAGGCGATTCGGCATACACGAAGTTCCTGGGCCATGAGATGACCACGGATTATGTGCGCTCCCTGGTTAAGAGAAGAACATCTCGCATCGATTCCATTGTGGATGTAACCACAACAGACGGCTACCAGGTCAGGATCAAGCCCAGCTGCTTCACAGTAAAGAGAGCACGGGCCAATCAGGTCAAGGCCATAAGAGAGCTCTCCAAGAGAGTTGTTATGGAGAGGTCGAAGAACCTCGACCTGAACCAGCTGATCCAGGATGTCGTGGGTGGCAAGATCTCTCTGGATATCTACAAAGAGGCCAAGGTGATATATCCCCTCAGGCGCGTAGAAGTGCGCAAGACTGAGATCAGAGCTGAGCCCGCAATGGCAAAGGCAGCTCCGGCCGCGCCCGTCGCACCTACAGCCTCAACCTGAAGCAATAATATACCGCAAAGCTATTTGGGCGAGTTCTAGCGCCTTTCTTGTGGTCTAGCAAGAAGGGCGCTCGTAAGGGACTATGGATTCCTGTAAGCTTTGCTTTTAAATGTTCGATTGAGAGCTTTCGCTGAGTGTTTCTTTTTGAGAGAAGGAATTATATTCTTTTAGAAGCTTCAACTCCGGCATGAAGTGGATGATCTTAATTGCATTATGCTTTGCTCTTTTAGCTGCCGGGTGCGTGGAGCAGAAGAGTGGAACGAGTAGTGTCAAGACGGGCACCACAGCCGCGGACCAAGCCCGGGAAAATCTAACTGTGAATATCACTTCACCCAAAGCCGGAGAGATCTTGCAGGGAAAGGATGATTTCAGCTTTGCTTCTACCGTGAGCGGTGGCAAGAGGCCTTTGAGTTTTGTTTGGAGCTCCAGCATCGACGGAGTGCTCTCGACCAGCCAGTCCTTCCAGCTAAACCCCTCAAAACTCGGCAAAGGCGGCCACGTCATCATCCTGAAGGTGACAGACGCCAGCGGCAGCTCTGCCCAGGGCTCCGTCCAGATTGAGGCGATGTAAGACGGCACAGAATAGGCTGAGCTAGAGCGCCGCTTCGGATAGTGATCTCGGGCAGCCGCAGGACCTATTTGCAGCGAATTTCTGCGCCGCCTGATAGATTATCTCTCGAACATCCTCGCGGCTCTTTTGCATTTGTTCAGGGATCTCAGAGGCAATCACACTTTTTATGCCGGATATGCCGCAGGCGGGATTGGTGATGATGCATAGGGACGCATAGCAAAGCTCTGCCTCTCTGGCTAAGACAACCTCTGGGTATCCGGTCATGCCCACCACATCCCCGAACCGGCTCATCATTCGGATCTGGGCGGGAGACTCCAGGTGCGGACCCTCGGCGCAAACATATACGCCCTCCGTTGCCGGCAAACCCAAAGTATGCGCTGCCTCCGCAAGATCGCGACGAAGCTCCGGGCAGTAGGGCTGGCTCATATCCACGTGCACAGCCCTGTCCTCAAAGAAGGTATTCGATCTGCATTTGGTGAACTCAATAAAATCAGTGGGAAAAAAAAGGCTTCCTGTCGGTTCTGCCCTCATGCTGCCCACAGTGTTGATGGAGATGACCCTCGTTATGCCATGCTTTTTCGCGGCCGAAATGACCGCTCGGTAGTTGACCTTATGAGGAGGCAGATGGACTGTGCCTGTGCCGTGACGGGGGATGAACAATACCTTCTGGCCCTTGATCCTGGTATGGATGACGGGAACGTGTCCATAAATTGTCTCAACAACGTCTGCCATTCCGTCCAGGGAAAAGCCCACGCCACCGATCACTGCCAGCTCTTCATTCATCAGAACCTGAAAGACATCTCTCCTTAATCGTCTTTCGCCTGAAATTCATTTTGCCGGAAATCTGCAACAGATCCAAAAAATATGGGGGCCGGAAAAGGCTCGCATCTTCGAGATTCGTCCCGATTCCTGAAGATGCATGGATCCGTTCATGGATCCTTTGCATGGACCTTTTGCACAGACCCAAATTGACTGTTATTTATGCTTCATGGAAGGTTTTTGGCCCCTACAATGTTCTCTGCCGCCCTGAACGCCAGGGCTGAGATCGTAAATGAAGGATTGACGCCCAGAGGCTCAGGGATGATTGACCCATCTATGACATAAAGGTCGGGATAAGCCTTCTTTTTATCAGATGAGCCATCGTTCCTGAACACATGGCCAAGATTGTCCACCACCCCCACAGTCACATCCTTTCCTATGCTACAGCCTCCCAGAGGATGGAGGACCACAGTTGTGCTCTCCTCGGGGTTGTCGAAGTTCCACAGGGGCGTGAACACTCTATCTTCGCCACCACTCTCGATATTGGCCGCCAGTTTCTTCATGCCTTCAACCATGCTCTTGAAAATCCCGGTGTTCTCGGCGGCAGGCCAGTCCACAAAGATCTTCTCTCCCAGGTCGTTTTGATCCTCCATCTCCTTCCAGTTGGGTTTGAGCTTTACCATTCCGGCTTTCTCTCCCCGGCTCATGGCGGAGAAAACGAAGAACCTGGCCATTCTCTCTTCAGGGGAGGCATAAGGGTTATCCCAGTCAGTGACAGCCCAGGTGAGAAGGCTCTCCACCAATTTTCTAGTAGTCTCATCGCTGGCGGTCCCGGTCCGGAGAATGTCTATGAGGACACCTCTTACTTTGGGGTCGTTCCACATCGTTGAGAAGATCTCCATAAGTGTTGTCGTCGAGATATTGTCCATAATCAAACTGCTCAGACCAAACCTTATGAGAAGCTCTGCGTCCTTCAGGAGATCCATATTTGCCACCTTGGCCCCATGCGCATGAAGCTCCAGCATGGTAGCGACAAGCGGAGCCACCATCTTCGATATGGTTGTATCCTCTATAGTGTAGGTGAACTCCTTTCCTTCTGTCTTGAAGGCCACATGGGAGGCATTGATGGGCCCTCTGGTGGAGTCTATTGTCCTCTGCTCCAGTGTCATGTAACCAAGGAAGTCGCCGTTGGTGAGGAAGCTCTTGCCCACCTGGTCGCTCAGTTGCAGGCTACCCCTCGCTTTGCATTTCAGCAATAGCTCAGTTGATCCGAGAGTGCCGGCAGCGATCACGACCTTCTTGGCTGAGACCTCTTTTTTCTGAGGCGAACTGCTATTCATTTTATCGTATAACTTATACAGAATCTTGTAGGGGAACTCTTTTCCTTCCTCAAACTGAATGTCGTAAACCTCGGAGAGCTCTCTGATCTCCAGAGGATTGGCCGGGTTCCCGGACTTGACAGCATCATAAAGGCTCTTGTTTAGAGTGTGTCTTGATCCTGGGATGCAGCCCAGGTTGCACCGACCCTGTCTCTGGCAGACGCTGCTCTGGGAGAGCTTGGCCATGATATCCGGCAGAGACGCAATGTCCGCAACCGTCAGCGCGTTATTCTTCATCCTCTGCTGAAGGTCGGCAGGTATCAACCCTGGGGGAATATCGGTAATGGAAAGATCCACCGGAAAATCGATCAATGTCTTATTTCCAATCTGAGTTACGTTAACGATATCCTTATTCCCTTTATCAATCAGGGCCTGAGCCGCCTCTTTCATGGCTTTGGTCTTATCCAGGAGGTTGGCGCTCATTCCTGCATTGGAGACTATCTTATTTACTTTTATAAAATTTTCGGCCTTTCTGAAGTAGTCCTGAAGCTTTGCTGCCTCTTTTTCATCTGAGAACCAATCTCTATATACTTCCATTGGCGGTTCGATGGTAACATTGGAGTAGATCATAGAACCACCACCTACGGCATTGGTTACTAACGCATGGACATTTCCTAAGACTTTGTAATCGTAAATGCCCTGAGGTGTAAGTGCCCGGTTGGCCGCCAAGAGATTTAGAATCCCTTCCACATTGTCGGGATGGGCCCAGAAATGGTAGGGCTTACTATTGTCGTCCAGATATTCGCGCATATTGCTGGATTTTTCGGGATCTGCTCTCGCCGCCTTTGGCGTGAAATTTATCTCATGAGAGAACCACCACTGGCCCCGTTCCAGAATGCAGACCTTCTTATTGGGATTATTTTCCGGTGCAAAGGAGTTGGCAAAGGATAGCGCTAGAATCGTTCCACCAAATCCTGAGCCTATTACCACTGCTTCGAAAGAATCTGACATAATATAAACTACCATTAAATGTACTTTAATATTTTGGTTCTTGGATGCAAGACATCTGGAAGTGAGCCCTCCATAATATCTCGCATAAAAGAATAGACTATAAAGTTGGCATGAGCGGCGGCCGGAAAACACCTTTCTCAGTAATCAGCCCGGTTATCAGCTCCAGGGGCGTGGCATCAAAGGCCGGGTTGTAGACGGCAATGCCCTGGGGCGCGAGACGCATGCCCGCCAGTGTGCATATCTCCTCCGGATCGCGCTCCTCCACTACTATGTCCTCCTCTGCGTTTATTCGGTCAAAGGTGGACAGGGGTGCGGCCACGTAAAAGGGAATCTTGTGATGCTTGGCCAAAACAGCATGATTATAGGTTCCTATCTTGTTGAAGACGACGTCTCTGGTGATGCGATCTGCTCCCACGATAATCTTATCGATTTTGCCTTTACGCATCAGGCTACCGGACATGCTATCGCAAATCAGGGTTACGGGAATTCCATCCTGAGCTAATTCCCAGGCTGTCAGCCGAGAGCCCTGGTGCAGCGGCCGCGTCTCACTGGCATATACATGAATGCGCTTCCCAACGGCAACTGCAGAGCGCACGACGCCCAGTGCGGTCCCCCATCCGACGCATGCCAGCCTTCCGGCATTGCAATGGGTAAGAACGGAGTCCCCATCATCGAGAAGCCGGGCGCCATTCTTTCCAATGGCTTTATTGATGCGGATATCCTCTTCTGCCATCTCCTCTGCTTCGCGGAGAGCCGTCTCTCGAATATCATCGATATTCGCCTGTGAAGTCGCGGCCTTCAAGGCCCTTTCTACGCCCCAGGATAGGTTAATGGCCGTAGGCCGTGCCCCTTTGATCATCTCTGCGGCCAATTCAAGTTCCGAGATCATGTCATATGCGTTAGAGGTAAAGGACTTCTCTGCGGCGAGAGCAATGCCGTAGGCACCGGCAGCTCCGAGCGCCGGCGCGCCGCGTACGCGCAGTGATTGAATGGCCTCGACCAGTTGCCGAACGCTCTCCATCCTTATGGGTTCGAGCTTGCCGGGAAGTTTGGTCTGATCGATCAGCCACAGGCCGTCATCCCACCAGATAGTTCTGGACTCGCACGGGCTCATAGGTGAATCACCTCTTTCTATGTTCACATGCTAGTATTATTATTTTTTGCTTTTCAGCCGTTTTCTGCAATTCTCTTCTCGTTCTCATTATGGTTCTCTGCCCGTCCAGTTCTTCCTCCTGTCGCCTACATCCATTCGTAATGTGCCAGCACCTCGGGCACGAATTCGTAAAGCAGGCTATTTTCCACATAGCCGAAGAACAGGCAGCCCTGGCATCCCTGTGCCGTCTCCTTTCGTCTCTTCTGAGATGTTTTCCAGACATGTGCTATTCCATCCGAGACATTGCCCAGCGGCTCCTGGTGAACCCTGCAGTTTTCCAGGGTTCCGTCCGATGCTACATGCAAAACAATATCACTGGCGTGGCACTTGAATCTGGGTTTGAGAGTCTTTATCATTCCTAGATACGTCTGGGAATTGATGATGGGAGCTCCCTCTCTCTTCAGCTCGATCAGCCTCTCTATGGCCCTTTCGTACCTTGAGAGATCCCGGATTCCCAGCGTCTCCCAGACCTTCTCATCTATTCCGGAAGATTCGTGGAGCGGCTCAAAAGAGATCTTGGTGTCGAGAGACTCCGCCAGATGCACCAGATCCTCCAGCTCGTCCATATTCTTGGCCGTAATCACGCAGTTCATGAGGACCTCGTGACCGGCAACTTTTGCCGCCTTGATGCCCGCCAGAGTGTCCTGCAGATCTATGCCCCGCAGCTCCCGGTAGCTCTTGATTCCGTCCACTGAGACGGACAGGTAATCGAGGTTCGACAGCTCCTTCGCCCGGCGAGCCAATAGCCGGCCGTTGGTGATGAGAGAGGTGATAAGTCCCAGGGACTTGGCATGGGAGAGAATCTCCGGCAGATCCTCTCGAAGCAGAGGCTCGACGGTCCAGGCATTGTAGACGCCGATGCCAAAGGAGCTTGCCTCCTCCAGCATCCTGAAGATCTCTTGCGTGCTCATCTCCTTGCCCGGTCTCCTCCAGTACTCGCAAAAGCTGCAGCTCAGGTTGCACCTGGCGTTTATGCCATGAGAGAGGACAAAAGGTCTTCTCCTAATCCTCATCTGCCATAGGGCCTTGCCGGCCGTGCTAATTGGAAATGATCTCATGTGGATTTCTCAAAGGTTCGCTTCCTGCCGATCTTTGGACAAATCTACGGCTAATACCGTGCTGTTCCCCGGGCTCTGGCCTTCAAACATTTCCAGCAACACCCTGTCTCCATTCAACACCCATGGTGCAGTGGGATTGGCCAAATAATCGATATAGTTGGCATCCACGCAGTAAAAACCGTTGGTTGCGACTCTTGCCGTCTTCACCTGATTTGACCTCTCATTGGCTGCGGTGAGTGTGAGATCGGCGTTTTTAAGATTCGTTGTTCCCAGCCTGCCAAAGATGGGATGCAGCCTCCCGGTTGCATAACCGGAGAAGCCTGGCCGCCGGAAGCTATATTCCTCGCCGGATTTCGATTTCAGGGTTCCCTGCAATAGCGAGTACTGCTGGAAGTCCAGGCGACAGGGCATTGGAAAAGGATAATCAACCATCATTGGCACGCTTTTTTGCACTGCCACTGCCAGATCAAGAGTATATTCCCCGTTCTCTGCGGATACATTGTAACCGGTTGGTTGCATAACTGCTGTCGCATTATCCAAAACGACATTTGTATAATTTAATTTAATCTGCTTGGTTGAGAATTTGATGGTCTTGCCACCTTTTTTTATTCCCAGAAAGGCGTTTCTCTCATCCCCCTGGATCTCGCTTAAGGTCAGGCTGAAACCATCTCCGGGCTCTGAGGCCTCTGCCCAGGTGATTTGAGGATCGCTCAAGGCAAAGCGACCCCAAAAGTGATCGTGGTAGCCTATGCCGTCGATGTTAAGCGTCCTATTGCCGACAGTGATTGAGCCGGTTACATTGGCAGAAGGCATGTAAACCAGCCATTTCATCCAATCCCCTTTGAGATGGCCGATATGTGGCTGCACAGGGATGGAGAACCAGGGGCTGGCAGCCTGCTGATAAACCAGATCCCAGGCAATGGGCTCGCCCGTGGTCTCATCCAACACCTCGCCCCAAACCTTGAGGTTCGGGATCGGGACTTGCTCAGATGAAAAGCCGCTCTTATCTATTTCAAACATAGGTGAGTCATGGTCTCCTCCATATCCCTGGCTCTGGTGGGTGCCTTGATGTGGAAGCTGACCGTCTTGCAGAACCATAGCCTGCACCTGAATCTTTCTGGAAGATGTCAGGTTTTCCGGATCGCTGAGGAGGAATGTGATCATGAATTGAGAATTATTATCCGCCCCATTGAAGCGCCACAGTTCATTGTAGAGTTGGTCATTGACGCCGGTTTTCATGTAGTGATAGGCATCGTCCTTGGGAGCAGCATCAGCCGCTGTCCCTGCGCCCGATAAAAAGAAGAAGATAATTATCATCATCATGGTGCAAGGCTTATAGCATCTCATATCGAGTTCTCCCCCAATTGCGAACGATGCAGAAAGGTCTTTTCCAGAAGCTCCAATGCCTCATCAGGGTCGTTTGCTTTAATCGTGCCGGCAATGTCCCAGCTTCTCAGGCTTATGACCGGCCGGTCCATCTTCAGGGCCAGGGCGATCTCCGATAAGGTGCCGTGTTCGCCCGGCAGAGCAATGACTGCATGGCAGCTCTCTATTATTATCACATTCCTGGAGTGGCCCATGCCCGTAGCAACGGCTATGCTGACATACGGATTGGCATCCATCTTTTTGCCTGGAAGAATGCCCAAAGTCACACCTCCCGCCTCCCTGGCTCCACGGCAGACCGCCTCCATCACGCCGCCCAGGCCTCCACAGATCAGAATGTGGCCCTTCTCAGCAAGAAGTCTGCCCAATTGCTCGGCCGTTTCGCCCACTTCCGGGCTGCAAACTCCTCCGCCCACAACTGCAACTTGCATTTGAATCCTCCTCATCACTACCAAATACAAACAGATCATTCTTTATCTGGAGTGCCTGAAGAACCTATCGAGAGTGCCAGAGCTTCTGCCGGATGAAGACTATACCTCTGACCCTATAGCCTCTTTCGGCATCATCGGGGCGAAAAGGCACCGCAGGTGGGGTGTAGGCTTAAGCATGTTCTTGGGTCGGATGAAATATTACCGTCAGAGCTACATCGACCTTGTCGTGCAAGCAGGATTTGGGATCGAGGAGGAGCGACGATACCGGTTGTTCATCGATCGATTCTTCGATCGCATCGAGATTGGCTTTTGCACAGAATGGAAAAGTTTAACCGAGAATCGGATGTTAGAGGAGCTCCAATCCTCAAATCGTTGCATGACCAACGAGAAGAACAAGTACCTATCGATCGCAGATGAGTTGGCTGCATTAGATGCAATCGGCGGAATCGCATAGGTCTGGCGCTGATGTCCATGGATTGAATCGCAGAAGCGGAGAACCGCTTTTGCTAAAGCCGGGAAGCCATAGTTGGGCCTACAGCATTGAATAAAACTCCCGGCCATTTGTTGCCAAAGGGCCAGGAGGCATCGGTCCACATCGAACCACTTTCTCTATGCTGATAATTCTCTTGGGATAATCTTCGCTAGATTCTGCGCGATCTTTTAGATGGAATTTCGGTTATTGATTCGATTGCGGCGATGTAAGATTCTTCTGGGAATCGGTTGCCTTCAGGAGGTATGCGCCAGTATTCTCTGTCTCGGTTACATTGTAGCTCAGGCGAATGGTCTCGTAACTTTCTTTTGAGAATGTAAACTGCCAGATTCCGGGCACACCGTCGATTACCACCGCTCCATTGGAATTTGTCATTCCCTCAAAGTCGTTACCTCCGAAATCCTGTCCACTGACTTGAACATCGGCCAGAGGAGTTCCATTAAGGTCTCCATCATGGACATGGATTGTCAGAGCAACCGGCTCCGGGGATTGGTCAATTCTTTCGATGGCGGCTATAGCCGTGCTTGTATTGGTGACGTCATAAGCCAGACTTATGGTCTTATAGCCTTCTTTTGCAATTGTGAACTGCCACGTTCCCGGTTGCCCGTCGATGACCATAGGCTCATTTGAAGATGTTATACCTTTAACGATTTTGCCTGACGCATCATATGCTGTGACTGTCACTCCGGAAAGTGATGTTCCATTTCCTTTTCTTTCAAGAACATAGAGGCTCAAAGCAACTGTGGATGGCGAAGCAACTTGATCTGTGGCAGCCTGGTTCGCAGCAATCTGATCTGCATTCTGTCCGTCTTCAGCCGTCGCACCTGTTGTTTCAGAGATTGCGCATGCATTTGATGCCAGGCTAATAATTATCAGCATCAATATTGCGATACAATAGCTTTTTTTCATATCTATTACCACCAGATTTTTGTAACTCCCTTATTTCTTACGACCTCTAATAGACTTTCATTGCTTAAAAATATATCAGATTATAAGAGAGTTTTTATGAGAACGAAAATTCCTCGGAAACGCAATATTACCGTACCGTCGATCGGAGTTTGGCAAAAGATTTAAATCCCCGCGCCCTTGGCGGGGCTTCTCTCGTCGGGAATTGAGGTCCTCGCGGCGGCAGCTCTCCGGCAGCCTTCATGTCTTCGGCGGATACTAGCTTCCTGAGCGCTGTTTGCGCCAATAGGAGAAGGTGCTACAGCCATCAACTTCAGCCGGAGTTATCCTTTGCTTGGCATGGCTGTCTCTGCGGTCTATCTCTTGGAGTCAGCTTGCTGGAAAGACGGCCGAATAAAGAAGAAACCCAAGCAATCTAACGTAGTCTAATCGACGGGAAATCTTTTGAATTCTCTTCTAGATGCTTGGCTTATATCCTCGTGGCTCATCCATTATTTCCATAGTTGCAATGGCGTGTTTGAATACAAGGACCTCGCCTTTTGCCGTTTGGAGGAGGATCTCATAGGGGTTGAATGATTCTACAGTTCCTGTAACCGGCTGGCCTCCTGAGAGAAGGCGGATCACGACTTTCTTGCCTTTGAACTTGGGTATGAATTGTGGCGATGATTGTTTTGCGCTGGGCTTTTCTTCTTCAGACATTTCCATCCTTCGTACTAAAACAGTCTCTACTTATTAATCTGGCCCTTCTATAGGGGAAATCCACCAATAAATGTCAGCATCGCCGCCTCTCTGGGGATCAAGTTGTCGTCTTGAAGCTCCCGTCCCTTCGGTCCGGTCCGCTTATGTCCGTTCCATTTTATTATTACCCTAAAAACAAAGAAAGATGATTAAGGCGGGCCATCTACAGTTCCGTAGTGATAGCTGAAATATTCTTATACCTTCAAAAGGATTTTATCTCTCAGGAATATATATTCCGCATTGTTTATCGAACCAGCATCAAGCAGATCCTTCAATTGCTTCAGCTTTCCAATTTTCGCCTTCATTTCCAGCAGATATTCTGGGTTTTCTAAATCTTCCAGTTTTTGAGGAAGCATGAAGCGGCGCTCGCTTGAACTCCACAGATCCGGCGCGATGACCCTAAGTGCGCCCAGGAGCCCGGTGAGATCAGCACCCAATTCATCTACAATTATTTCCATGAGTTAACCACCTGATCTACAGTCAGTATTACAACTCCTTATTAAAAAACTTGTTGCTATTTCCAAGGAAGCAACATCGGGCGATCTAGATCGATTCGTTCTGCCTTTATCCCTGGCAAGTCCCTGGAAGGGTTATGGCATTATTTCCCTCATTTGTCTCTTTTATTTTATTATCAGAGTCTGCTATTACAGTTATCTCTCTGGTTTTATTTTGCCCTGTTGCCGGAGGAAAGCTGGTGAAGCCGATGATCTCGTGAACCGATGCACCAGAAACAGGCATGAGAATAGTCAGTTCAGCAACTTCTTTAGGCGAAGCGAAGCCTTCTAACACACTCACCAAAACCTTTTGATATCCTGTGGAGCCACTGGGTGACGGAGTCAGAGTTAGCAGGAATGAGACCTGATTGCATGTCGTATTCTCTGGATCAGGAGATACTATCAAATCTGAAGTTGCCTGACCATTGAAGGGCTCTGAGATCATGAACGAAGACCCGGACATCTGGCCTTTATTGAAAGTGCTCTCTTCGGCGGTCGTGGGAAGCTTGCCACTAAGAAGCGGGCTATCCCGGTTCATCTGCGAATTCGCGACAGATGCGAGAGAGATGAAAATGGAGGCAAGTACCATAAATCTCAAGATCTTATTCCATTCTTGCATGGCTTCAAGACCGGAAGATGTGGATATAACCGTTTTGGGCCAAACTTTTTTTATTTGCAATCTATAATTATTTTTGCAGATCTTCCGTCTTCAGCCCTGCTTGCTTCAAAATCGCAATTAGTGTCCCTCTCTTCAGCTCTTTCAGAAGAGATCGGCAAGTTCTACCTTGAGAATCTCCGCATTAGTGCGATTTAAGCTTTCCAGATCTTCGCGGAGCACTTCTTGAATTAGAGTGATGGCCTCTTTGATGTTCTCCAGAGCTTCGGTCTTTGTTTCGCCCTGGCTGATTGCACCCGGAAGCTCCGGGCAGCGGACAGTGTAGCCACCTTCTTCTTGAGGTTCCAGGATGACTGAATATTTCATCGATAATTAGCTACTCTCCTGGAATTTAAGAATGATCATGGCGAAGACAGGGATTCTTGTGGTGTTATTGAAGACTGAAATGCCCAGGACGGGGTTCATACATGAAGTTGAACGACATTAGCATATCTCCCATCCAGACGCAAAAATTATTACTACCACTTCTTCCGGATCCCGCGCGGGTGTTACGCGCTAGGGTGACGGGGCCAGACTTATGGCCGTGGCGGCCCCCCTAACCCCGCGTCCGCGGGGAACAATCTACGAAGCTCTGCCCTATATTTTTGAACGGAGGCTCATGCAAGACGAGAAAGGGCATTCGATGATTTTGCAGCCCCAACATATCTGCAATTTACCCGCCGTCGCTCGGCCGGCCGCGGCCTTGAGCGGCGCCAGGAACCATAGCGCGGGAGGCCCGCAGGCCGACTCGCGGCACCCCGGAAGAATGTGTGAACGTTGTCTTTAAGTACAAAATTTATTTGATCTCATCTTCTGAGTCCCGCGCGATAAAACGCGCTGGGGTGACGGGGCCAGACTTATGGCCGTGGCGGCCCCCCTAACCCCGCGTCCGCGGGGAACAATCGATGAAGCCCCGCTCTTTATTCTTGGACGTGTTTGAGAAGGACCAAGACGTGGTGCGACTCGATTTTCATGCGAAAGGGTTTAGCCTGACCTATCCCAGGAATTTCAGGTAATACACCACAGCGACTATCATCATCACAAACCCGGCCAGCAGTGCCCAGTAAGCCCTTTTCAGATTCCGGTGCTTGTAGCCCACCATCTCCTTGTAGACGCCCTCCGCCAGCTCTGGCGAGCTGAGGTTGGTCTTGTAGGTCTCGGGAGTGAAGACCCGCACTGCGAAGAAGAGACATATCAGCCAGAGGACGATGGGGCTGACGAACAGGATGATCCTCAGCCAGGAATCCGTGCCCTGCACAGCCATGGCTTTATGCAGATCGCTGAAGGATACCGCCGCAAAGTAGATGCCTTCTACCAGTGTCACGGCGCTGATGAGCTGCTTGGCTGCCTCCTCCAGAGAGCTGATGGCTTCCTTCACTGTGCCCCGGGCGATCTCTAGCCAGAACTCATCCAGATCCGTCACGGGCTCGCCTATGGCATCCGCTTTGTCTCCCATGTCCTATCTCTCTCGCGAAATCGTTCCTATGATTCTTGTTATTTCTTCTGTCTTTCGAACCTTCGTCACCCAGATCTTGCTCCTGGCGCCGCAATATTTGCATGGTACGATAAAAGAGACGGCGCCCTCGTCGCCTTCCTCTGCCAGCTTTCCTTCTGCCTCCAGATGAGGACGCTCATTCCAGGAGAATATCCGATCCGGGGCGGTGCATTTTGGATTGATGCATTTGATGCGAACCATAAGATCTTCCTTTGGATCTTAGATTAACGTACCTTCTTCTCCAGCCTTTCATAGTATTCCGGTGTTTGAACGCCAATAGGTATATTTAACTCTAGGAATATTTTCTTGGCAAGATCCATCTGCTCCCGTGCCTTATCTAGGTCGCCAGCTTTCTTCTCCAGGAGCGAAGATTGTGCTAAAGTTATGGCCATGCCTTGTTTGTCTCCCAGCTCTTCATCAATCTTCAGGCTCTCCTGGTAAAGCCTTCTGGCCTCTTCCAGATCACCGGTGGCATAGGCCATATTTCCCAGCTGATGCAATGTGATCGCTTCGCCTTGTTTATCTTTGAGCTCCCTCTTGATTTTGAGGCTTTCCTCATACATCCTTCGGGCCTCTTTCAGATCGTTGTTTTTGAAAGCTAAAATTCCCAAATTGTGCAGGGATTGGGCTATTCCTCGCTTGTCTTCCAGCTCCAGCTCTATATTCAAGCTATCCTGGTATAGTTTTTTGGGCTCGACAAGATCGCCAGCGGCATAGGCCATATTTCCCAGCTGGTGCAGCGTTTTGGCCTTACCTCGTTTATCTTCCAGTTCTTGCTCAATTCTGAGGCATTCAGTGTATCGTATATGGGCCTCTTTCAGATCGCCGGTGTCGTAAGCCATATTTCCCATCTGATGCCTCGTTATGGACTCGCCGCGTCTGTCCCCTAACTTTTGCTTTATACCCAGACTCTGCTTGTATAGCCTGCTGGCGTCCTCCAAATTGCCTTTGGCGTAAGCCATATTTCCCATCTTATGGAGCGTCTTGGCTATGCCGCTTTTTTCCCCCAGCACCTCTTTTATCTTGAGGCTCTCCTGGTATAGTCCCCAAGCCTCCTCTAAGTTACCTGTGTCATAAGCCATATTTCCCATCTTATGGAGCGTCTTGGCCATGCCGCTTTTATCCCCTAGCACCTGCCTGATCTTTAGGCTCTCTTTGTACAACCTGTCAGCCTCGTCCAGATTGCCTTTAGCGTAAGCTAAATTTCCTATCTGATGCAACGTGATGGCCACGCCTCGTTTGTCACTGAGTTCCTGCTTGATTTTGAGACTTTTCTGGTATAGCATGCTGGCCTCTTCGAGATTTCCTACGGCATTAGCCACATTTCCCATTTGGTGCAACGTGATGGCCTCGCCACGTTTGTCACGCAGCTCCTTTTTGATCACCAGGCTTTCTTGGTACAGTCTTCTGGCCTCGTCCAAATTTCCAGTTTCATAAGCTAGTACTCCTTGTTGATGCAGAGTTTTGGCCACACCGCTTTTGTATTCCTGTTCTTGCTTGATCTTGAGGCTCCTCTTGTACAGCCTACTGGCTTTGTCCAGATCCCCCCTGTCATAAGCCATTATCCCCATATGATGCAGAGTTTTGGCGACACCTATACGGTCCTTCAGCCTTTGCTTGATCCTGAGGCTCTCCTTGTACAAGCTTTTGGCTTTTTCCAGATCGCCTGTGGCGTTTGCCATCATCGCCATCTGGTGAAGCGTGATGGATACACCGCTTTGGTCTCCCAACTCCAGGTTAATCTTGAGGCTTTTGCGATATAGCCTCCTGGCCTTGTCCAGATCACCTGTTGCGTATGCCAGATTTCCCATCTTGTGCAACGTATTCGCTACGCCCTTTTTATCTTGCAGCTTTTGGGTTGCTCTAATTGCCTGATGTAGCAGTTCCTCCCTTTCCTTCCAATAGCCTCTCGTTGATAGATAGGAATCCACAGACCATGCATACTCCCTAACCAATTTCCATTCTTCCATATCATATGCCCAATCCACACACGCCAGGACGTTTTCACGTTCATGTTCCAGGGAGTCAAAGCTCGGATCCGATTTGGCTAACGTCAGGAAGAAATCGGCGGCACGGCTGAGGTAAGTTTGCGTGGCCAATCCTGTTTTGGAGGCAGCATACTGGCGCATGAGCGGATGCATGCGGTAGCGGTATAGCAAGATATCTTTGCCCGATTCATCCTGGACTTCGACTTCAACCCGTCTTAAGAAGGACTTCCTCACCAGTTCGCCGAGATCGTACCCCAAGTTCGATGAACTCTTTGAATCTTCTTTTATGCACACTTTTTTGATCGCGTCTTCCGTCACGGAGCTGGAGAAGACAGCCAGACAGCCGAGCAGCTCTTTCTGGCTTTCTGTCAAATCCGCATAAGAGACATCAAACCGATCCAGCACTTCCTGGGGTGGATTTCTTCTTAGCTCATCCCTGATGCTTGCCAGGCTTCTGCTCCCAACCAGAGCCGCAGTGAGCTTGATGGCCAGAGGATGGCCGTGCATGATGCTTGAGATCTCCGTTAAGGAATTCATCTCATCCTCATTCAGGTTTTTACCCCACTTGGGCGAACGCCGACGGGCTTCGATGATGAAGAGACGCCCAGCCTCCTCATCTTCCATATCCGTAACCCGGATCTCTTTTCCCTCTCGATGCAGGCTCTCTCGTGTGGTGACGAGAGCCGAGCAGGACTCGGGAATGCCTTCCAGGAAACGCCAGAGGTTTGCATCCTCGATCTTCTCGGCGTTGTCCACAACCAGAAGACAAGCATTGTTGTAATTTCTCAGATAGTTCAGAGCACGGTCCTTTTTTGCATCCAGGGGAAGAGTTCGAAATTCCCAGCCCAGGACTTCAGCAAAAGCATCCAGAAGCTCATTAAGGCCCAACCGCTCCATGTCGGCAGCGCTCCGCCAGAAGATGCCGCCCGGATAGTGCCCGCTCAATCTCCGGGCCGCTTCTGCAGCGAGCACGGTTTTCCCAATGCCACCCTGGCCGGTGAGGACGACCAGCTTCTCTCCACCCTGCAGAGCATCGATGGCCTGGGAGAGGATCGCCTTGCGGCCGCGGGGCGGATCGCCCCGGATATAGTCGCCCACAAACTCGTGCTCGGGGAGACCAAAGAGCGGCTCGGCCTCGAAGCTGGCCTTTCCTTCGACTTTGGCAGTTAGAATCTTTACTTCCTTTCCCGGTCCTTCCAAAACAGGGATCTTCTGCAGTTCGCTGCCGTTCTCCAGCCGCTTCAGAGCGGGCCGGGCAGTCTCGAAGGCCTTGATGATGGTCATGCCCGCCCACAGGCCCGCGTAGAAGGGCGCGGCCAGAGCCATGGTCGCTTTGGCCGTGACAGACTCGTTCATCCCCAGAACAGCAGGTACGCCCTTCGCCAGCAGGACACTCTGGAGACCGGTGTCGCCACCTTTGGCCGACTCGCAGGCGCTCAGGAAGACCAGTTTTGTAGGATGCTCCGGCGCGCTCATGACGATCTCCGCCAGCTCCTCTGCCGCCAGAGCGTCCGTTTTCCCATCCTCCCGTTCGAAGGCGAAGTAGCCCAACGCTCTCTCTCCTTCCAGAAGACACTCGCAGCGGCCGCACTCTTTCTGCTCGGCCTGGTTGAGGCCGCTGCAATTTGGGCAGCGCACACCGAAGGAGCCGTGGCCGTCAAAGTGAACTATGTCATATCCGCTCAGGATCTCAGCGCGAAGGCCTTCTACGGTGGGTGGGCGGAGGATCTTGAGAAAGGCGGGGGCGTTGACCCTTCGCAGGCCACCCAGCAGAGACCACTGGTCGGCAATGTTGGGCAGGTCCTGCAGATCAAGCGGCCGGGAGACTATCACCAAAACCCGGAAGCCCTGTGGAGTGGAGGAATCTTGTGGCATTTCAATTCAGCTTGATGCTTTCTAATATAAAAGGACAGATCTAATACAATCACCGGGTTTTTATCACTTCAGGATATCATAGTAGATGAGAATTGTCTGAGGGAATAGAAAGTGAAAGAGAGCGATTTCTACAGTGGCGATCCATTGGCGCGCCTATTGATAAATGGACTGAGCCTGACACCATTGAAATTTGCCTTGCTTGTTCTACTCTTATCTTTCTTCTACAGCCTGATACTGTCCTTTGCTGCCGGCGGTCCAGACTACTTTTTTAAAAATATAACTTCATTGATATGGGTATTCATAATTGCTCCTGTCATGGCTTGGTTTTATCTTTGGGGATCAAGAGAGATGCCATTTCTTCTAATTGATCTCAGAGACTCGGGAGCAATAACGCTAAACGAGAATGATGTTGATGATATTGCAAATATTTATAAAAATACCTGGCGCATGATCTTTTCCTCATTCATAGCCCTTCCTCTCTGCATAGTGTCGTTCTTTTTCCTCTATACAAAGGAGTCTTCCGGCGGAAATCCAGTATCCATTATTCCCATTATCGGCCATTCGCTAACTTTTCTTTTGGGAACTTACATGGCGATGATGCTCATTCTTGCTCTTATTACCAACATCTGGGCCCTTCATCAAGTCTTCAAAGAGAGAGAGATCAATATCGCTCATCCTCTTCAATATGGTGGTTTGAATGCATTGAGCGATTATTCTCTGAAGACGGTCTATCTTGCCGCAATGTTTGCGTTTATGATTGCTCTTTTCATATATCGTTATGGGAATTTTAATTTGTGCGAGATCAGCGCGTTTAATATCCAGCCTTTTAAATTCGAGTCATCACAAGGATTGTGCCAGATCAGATTGTATTATTTGATGGTCTACATAGGATTTCCTCTCTATTTAGTTGTGGCTTTCTCCTGTTTCTTTTTGCCTCTCTATACCGCGCATCAGAGAATGAATGAAGCAAAAGATAAGCTTTTGAAAAGCATCGCAATTCGATATCAAGAGAATTATGACCGCGCCAAAGCAGAAGTAGACGACGCAAAAGCCTTGGCAGAAGAAATCAGCAGAATTAAAGGGATTCAGGAGTTTTATGATTTGACGGACCAATTCCCGGTATGGCCTTTTGACTTCCCGACGCTGAGAAATTTCTTTTTATCCTTGGCGACGACCACTTTGGCTGTGCTTTCGCCGATTCTTACCGAGTATTTAAAAAGCTATATTCCATCTATTCCTAAGTTTTTTTAATCTGCCAAGAGAACATATCTTGAAAAGGAAAAGCGTACGCCTCTTGTCGAGTCGCTAGGTGGGGTCTATCTGATAATGTAAGGAAGCCAGTTACCGGGGCCCATCCAAATACCGACCTCTTATCCGAACTATAAAAGGTAATTTCTAGTGAAAGTATTATAGGGAACCTGTTCCAATTTCGAGCTTGACTAAAGGAATATAAGATAAAGGGAGTGTATGCGATTATGGCATCCGATTTTCTCAGCGCTGTCTCAGATGCATTTGGCAAAATTGCCTCTTTTTTTGATGTATTCGACTTGTCTTTTTTCGTTTCAGGTGCTCTATGCTTGGCAGCAATATCATTTTGGTTTGAGCTATCGGAAACTAATAGCCCATCTCTCCTCGACAATTGGATGGGGACCTTCGAGCTTGTTATTTTTTGTTATGTTCTCGGTCTGATAACATTTACTTCAGGCAGATGGTTGAGAACAGGATTTGTGGGAAGAAAACTCCGATGCGCATTTAGAAGGCTTGACGGCGAACTTCATCGCGCATACACAATGTTTTTGGAGGCCGGAGAAGACAAAAAGTTAGCATCGAAAAAGGGTAATATTAAAGGTTCAAAGGAAAATACAGAACAACAGAGTAAGCATCTTAACTCAAGAGAATACTTCCAAGCTCTTCTATTCGGCCACGGCTTGAAAGAGCAGGAAATTATCAGGACTTATGATAAATGCTACAGCAGTACCATGGTCGCCGATTGTCTCTATCAGCGCATGTGGGCAGAGATTCGCCAGTGCCGCGAGCTTACACCATCCCTCACTATGCTCAATAGATGGTGGGTCCTGACTGCTACATACGATGGAATTGCTATGAGTTTAATCTTTTATGCACTCATAATTCTTATCTGGTTGAATGGAATGGGTTTGAGCGTGAAAAATAGCGACCTAATAATGAGCCATCCTTATCATGAATATTCTGTCGTTGCAATCTTCATTCTATTGGTGCTCTCCATCGCATCCTTCAGGGAAGCCGGAAGGCTGGAGATAAATCAAAGAGCTGAAATAGCGGCAACTATGGCTCATTTTTGCGGCAACCCTAAATATCTGTGTAAGGCAGGGGAAAATCAAGAAAACGCAAAGCTGCCTGAAAAATAGCCACTCAAATTCGAGATAGCAAATCTCCGGAGAATCGACACAAGGAAGGGGATGCCAAAAAATTAATATCAATTGCCCTGGGTGCCAGAGCGCTAAATGAGGCAGCCGATCAAGTCACTCCTTTGCACAGCTCCCCGCCGTTCTCCAGGTCCTCCCGGAAGAGATCCTTCTTCTTGCGCAGGCCCAGGAGCAGGGCAAGCTTGCGCTTGGCATAGAAAGGCGCCAGCCGCAGCGTCTCCATGATGAACCATCTGGGATAGAGGCGCTTGACTTTATTGTACCTGAACCAATCCAGATCGTAGTAGCGAGCATTCATCTGCCAGGTGATGTACTGCACATCCTCGTCACTCAGGTGCTTCGTCCTCAAATTGGCATGCAGACCATCGTACTTGGTGAAGTCGTTCTTGGTCACGAGGCCCATCTCCTCCAGCTCGGCCCGCATCTGGGTCCTGGGATAAGGAGTGGATATGTAGAAGATGGGCACGTCCACCTTTAGCTTGCGCGCGAGCTTGAAGTTCTCCCACATGTCCTCTTCATCGTCATCGGGATTGCCGCCGATGAGGCCCGTGGAGACGATGATATCATTATCATGCAGATACTGCACGGCTTTCTCTGCGTCGTTGGACATTTTGCCCTTGCCAAGAAATTCCAGGTTCCTCTTGTTGATGCTCTCCACACCGAGGAAGACGCCATCAAAGCCCGCCTCGCCCATCTTGTCCACCAGCTGCTTGCTCGATGCTATTCCCGAGGCTGAGGCCTGAGTCTTATAGCGCAGATGAGTGAGGTCGGCATCGATTATGGCCTGGCAGAGCCTCTCCAGGCGCTTCGGATCTAAAGTGATGTTGTCGTCCGGGAAGAAGATGGAGCCTGCACCGTGCGCTTCGGCATCCCGGATGTCCTCGATCACCCTCTCGATGGAGAAGCGCCGGAAGTGGCGGCCGTACATGAGATTGATGGAGCAGAACTTGCAGCCCTGCGTGCATCCCCGGCTGGTCTCCACAGAGTCGATCGGAATCCCCAGGCTGTTGAAGCCTTTCGTGAGCAGCCTGGCGTCCCGGTTGGGCATCTCTATGTCTTCAACATTGAGCAGTGGTCGACCTGGATTATGAATCATCCTCTCGCCCTCATGATAGGAGAGGCCCAGTATGCCCTTCGGGCTCTTTCCTTCCAGAAGGGCCAGGACCAGCTCCCGGAATGTGGCCTCCCCCTCGCCGCGAACAATGTAGTCTATGAGAGCCGCATCCGGGCTTTTGCCTATCTCTTCTGCGGCTAGAGTGGGATGATATCCGCCAAAAACCGTCTCGGCTCCCGCCTCTTTGGCGATACTGGCCAATGCCAGAGCCTCCTGATACTGGAAGCTCATGGCAGTTATTCCCACCAGATCGTAGCCGTTGACGGCCTTTTGCACATAATCGCGGTGATTCTTCAGGCCGTGGATGTCGGCCACATGAACGGTGCACCTGTCATCTACATGCGCTGCCAGTGACGCCAGCCCCAAATTGGGCAGGCGGGCTATGCGGTCAAAGTCGGGCTGCACCACAGGAGAGGAGAGCAATAATATTTTCATCTATTACCTAATCCAGCATTACCTAATCAAGCGATCCTTCAGCTTCAACTCTCAATTACCGGGAGGAATCTTGGCCCCGTCTTCCAGTCGAACTTGTTTGCCCTGGAAATATAGGCTGCCACCTCTTTCACTCCCGCCAGGCCGCCATAGTGGTAGGCATTGGACCAGACACGAGCCGAGGTGCGCAGAGGCGCATACCAGGGATGGACCTGCCGGAAGGACCAGTCCAGAATATCCAGCATCTCATCCGGCTTGATATGGGGATGGTTCCAGACCAGATGCTTTCCGTCGTGGTGATGCCAGTCCTGGTCGAAGATGCCGTACTTCTCCTGGATCTCTGTCCACATGGGCGTCTGGGGCAGGGGAGTTATGACGCATATCTGAGTTATATCCAGTTTAAGCGCTGCCAGCTTCTTTATGTCCACGCGAAGCGATTCCTTTGTATCCTCCTCGAAGCCGACCATGTAATATCCAACCGTTCCCAGACCCCGTGCTTGCAGCATGCGCAGTGTCTCTAAAATGTCCTCGGTACCTTCTTTCTTCTTCATCTGGTCCAGGCGTTCTTGATGCAGGTTCTCAATGCCGATGGCAGCTCCCCCAAAGCCCGCGACCTTCCTGCCGTTCCGTTCTCTCAGATTTGCCCATTCGTCTATCTTTGTGCGCAGATAATCGGCACGCGCCATGCAACCCCAGACCATCTGATACTTGTCCAGGAGCTTCACCACCGCATCCGCGTGGCGGCGGTTGCAGCCGAAGTTTTCATCCTCGATCAAAACCACGTTTATGCCGAACTCTTTGTAGTAGGCCAGAACCCGTTCGATGCTTCCTAGCGAGAGAATGTTGGGCTTATTGCAGAAGACCGGGGTCTGGCAGAACTTGCAGCCAACCGGGCATCCGCGGGTTGTGAACAGAACGCCATAAATGTTCAGCTTCACGTTGAAGGGCGTATTGAGGTACTCGATAAGCGGTGGGTGAATTATGTCTTTTATCTGACGTCCGAAGTAGGGAGCCAGTTGATGCTCGGAGTACCCCACGAAGATCTTGTCGAATTTGTCCTGTATGGGGGTCGTAAGGGCCCCATAATTTCCCGCCCAAACCTCTCCTGCACCGGCTGCACGTGCCGCCTCGACCATCTCCATAGCTTCATGCGTCTCGCTCAAATAGAAGGAGAGACCCACCACATCCCAGCCCTCTTGCAGCTTCTTTCTGTATTCATCTAAGGTCGGAAACTCCAGGATCTCAAGCTCCGGAATGTTCTGCTTCAAGAATCTAAGGCCGAAGGATTGGATTCGTGGCCAGTAGAATCGGAACCACGACCTTGTATTGGCTCCTATGTAATCATAAGGCTCGGAGCCCTTTCTGTAAACGGTTGTGAAGAGAACCCTGGGAGTCATATTCGCCCTCTCCTGTCCCATGGAAGATTAAGCTTACGATTCTCGCCCGCCTGGATTTGAGCGGTTGAATTGTTTAGGACGGTCACCGGATTTGGGAACTTTTATCTTCTCGAAGCCTGGCGAGAAGGTTCTCATAGGCTCTTGTGGCCAGGTCGCTTACATCAATGCCCATCTCTCTTGCTACAAGAAGGACCACTGCATCCAGCTCTACCAGCATCTTCAATGAATCCTGCTCAACATTTGCCATCGCTATGACTTCTTTTCTGCTCATGCCGGTTTGAGATGTAATGAGCCTTATTCCCTGGTCCAGTATGCCTTCTTCGGTCGTTGGTTTGAAACCCAGCGGAACTTCCATCGCCTCGACATCAAATATTGCAGATACAGTATCCCCTTCCATCTTGACCATGCCTTCGGCTTCCGCTTCCCTCAAGAGAGCGCGCACTTTTTCCGGCGACCCCCATTTCAGATCCAGGGATAAGGCGAAGATGAAGTCGCTGATCTTCAGGCTCTTCTTTCCACGCTTCTTGAAAGGCGTGGCCACCAGAAAGGCTTTTTCGCGGTCCAAAGCAAACACCCTGGTCCTGGGATACGGGTCATAACAGATATAAACTAGCCTGTCAAATAGTGACTGTATTTATCATTGCTAGCGGAAAGGATTTAAGAGTGGGGAGTATAAGTGGATAATAACTGTACAAAAATCCGGCATATGCCATGTGGTGTTAGATGAGGCTCATATATCCGATAGTGATTCTATTCCTGCTGATAAGCGCCAGCAACGCCCAGCTGGCACCAGACAAGGAAAGGTTCGACGTCGTGCTCCATCCCGGCGACCTGGAGGAGAGAACGTTGAAGGTTGCCAATGTTGGAGATTCACCGATCTTCAAGATCACGAAAACTCAGATGAGCGGAACCGCCAAGGAATTTATCTTTCTGGACGTGCCGGAAGGAAAGACGCTCATGCCTAAGGACAAAGCAGAGATAAAAATTTACTTTGCCCTGCCTCCTGAGACCAAGCCGGGATTTTACACCGGATTTATATATTTATTGGATAGCGTTCCTCCCTCGCTTCCTCTGAGAATAGACTTCGACCTTGAAGTCATTGGGCAGGAGAGCTACGGCGTAGACATGACCATCGAAGATGCCAAGTCCGCCTCGCTTTTTGCCAAAGCGGAAGATATTGCTCAATTCGATCTGGCAGTCAAGAACCTGGGTTCATTCAGAGATGTGGCCTCGATTGATGCAGGACCGCTTCCGGATGGCTGGGATGTAACATTGATGGATGGAGAAAAGCCGCTCACACTGCCCTACGATCTGCCTTTGGATCCCGGAACGACCCATAATATGAAACTGCAGGTTCAGACCACCAAGCCAGGCAAGGCAGACCGTCTGATGGTAACGGCGACATCCCTGGGCAACCGATCCGAGAATTCCTCCATCAAAGCCGATGTAGAGTTCGGTATGGCGGTCAGGGGCTACAACACAGATATCGAGATCCCGGACAAGATAGTGGCCAACAAGAGCTACGAGGGCTCCTTCAGCATCATCCTTGATGTCAAAGAGAATGTAATGATCTCTATAGAATCGCCACCCGAGTTAATGGTGATACCTCTGACGCAGATGGTAGAGGTAACTCCGAAGAAGCCTGGAGTCGCCAACTTCACCATGCTTGCCTCGGCAAGCGGCGAATATCCACTCGTCTTCAAGCTCACCGATTCCCATGGCATTCCCATGCCGGAAGAGACGACCTCCGTTAAAGTCGTCCAGCCTGAAGGAATGGCTGTACTGACGGGAGAGGATTTCCTCCACAGCACTGTAGCGTCTTTAAGCATTCCCGGAAACCGCACACCGGATATAATTACGATACCTTCGGGTAACATCAGCAAAGAGACCCGGGAGAAACTGCAAGAATATTCCAGGGTTTTGATCCTCGGAAATCAATCAATTGTCTCCAGAGATGCAGAAAAAGCTCTGGATGATATCGAAGTAAAACGAATAGCGGGAGATAGCCTTTACGAAGAGTGCTGGCTCTTTGCAGAAAATATTTGGCAGAATGGAACCTCCGCGGTGGTCTTAACAAGCTCCAAACCCGCAGATATCTTCAGATCCTACCAGGCGGCCAAGATGGGAGGTATGCCCATGATAGTATGCGAGGGCGGTGTAACCGAGGCTGCCAATGCCGTCGTAAAGGAAATGACCAAACGCAACACAACGCTCTCCAAGGCTTTGATTGTTGGCAAGGTTGGAGTGGAATATACAAGAGCACTGCAAGATGCAGGCGTCTCGATAGAAGAGGTGACCTCGTGAGGCTGCTTCCTATATTATTATTCATAGCACTTATATCCAATTCTCTGCTTTGTGTGGCAGAGGACGCACCCCTGGCAAGAGGGGTAAAGGGCGAAGTAGAGGATGTGATTCTGGTTGGTGCAGACGATTGGCATGCATCCATTGCCGCCACGCCCCTGGCAATCTGGTCTCAGGATAATCAAACCAAAGTTACGCCTATGCTGATCCTTCCTAAATTGGTCCAGGCCGGAGATAGAAACGGCTGGGTCGAAGAGAGCGATCTAGAGAGATATGGGGAGTCGGCGATCCTTGATACTTTCAAGGCTGCAAACATCAGCGCCATAACCATCCACGGATCCGGGGACAAGGTCAAAGCTCTGGTAGAATCGGCTCACAAAGACGGTCTGAAGGTCTATATTACGGCAACTCTGGAGATTCCAGTTATTTCTAAGCCTGACGCGGGCGAGATTGAAGCCATCTCCGAGGCTGAGAGAACCCTTATGACTGATGCCGGCCTGACAAGTTCCCTACCTGACGATTCCAAGATCGATCGAAGCTGGCTGCAAGTGCCCAATCCAAATACAGGTGGCAATGCCAGCTATTTTTGTCCTGTGAATCCGGAGGTCAGGGATTATCTTTACAATCAGATCGAGGCGCTGATTGATGATTACAAGGCCGACGGCGTTGTGCTCTATAAAATTGGCTTCCAGAGTGAGAATTACTGCTTTTGCGATGTCTGCAAGGAGAAGTTCTATCAGGATACCGGCATAGACATCACCAAGGTCAATGCCAACAGTTACAACCAGGAAAGATGGAACCAGTGGAAGCAAGATCAGCTCATGCAGATTGTAAAATATGCACGAAATATTACATCGGATTTGGGACCAGTGAAGCTCGGTGTAGCTTTAGACAATCCATTCGATCGCAGCCAGGGCTACAATTTTGCTGAGATCTCTAAGGTCACCGACTTTTCCTTGATCTCTCCTCTACCTGCCGAGGATGTGAGCCAGGCATGCAGGATGAGCGAGAAGCCGGTCTATGTACGGCTAAGCGACGACTATGTAGGCTACGTCCTCTCGACCCAGAATGTGGAGGGAACTGTGCAATACATCGAGGCTCTCACAAAAGCAGGCGCAACGGGCGTTGCCTTTGAGTATGACGTCGTCCATACGCCAATCTGGTCGGAACTCGAGCCGCCGTCGTTGGCAGCACGCTGGTTGCTGCAACAGGTAGGCGGAACGACTCTGGCAATAGGAAATGTGTCCTGGAAGAGCAATTCGAAGATAGTCGCCAACAATAGCATTGAGATGGCTGAAAAGATAAGCCGGCGCTGGAAGAGTTCGCCTGGAGCCGTAATCGTGGGAGAGAACTATAGCGTGGCACTCTCTGCTGCACCCATTGCCTCTTATTTGAATTGGCCGATTCTATATGTGGGAGGCGTGCTACCGGGAGACACCAAAGCCGCATTGTTGCGCCTCGGGTCCAAAGAGGCAGTAACATTGGGTCCGATCTCAGAGGCTGTTCGACAGAACCTGAGCCGGATGAATATCACTCTCATTGACGGCAATGGCGAATTTTTAGTTCAGCAGATGAAAGAACGGGGCGAGAGCCCGACTATGATAGTCTTTACCAACTCTCATGATCTCTCGCTTCTGCCGCCAGCGCCTTATCCCAAAGTTGTGCGCGCATTGGTCGAGGATCTCCTTGTAAGAACCGAAATGAGCCCCAGCCAGGTACCCGCTGAGGAACAGGGAGCGATCGTCAGGCTCAATGTGACCATGAGCAACACAGGCAAAGATGAGCTGAAAGGCGTGCGATTGCTGGATATCTTCCCTATGGGACGATTCATAAAGTTGCCCGGGTTCGGCACTGGTGTGGTGAATGTCACCGATCCGTATAGCGGGCAGCCGTCTGTTGCCACCACGGCGTTCCTCAATGGGTCTTTGCTCAGATGGAACCTGAACAAACTTGACCCCGGCAAGTCCGCCAGCTTGAATATCGAAGTAGAATTGATGTATCCCATGGATTCCGGCTGGTCACAGCGACTGGACACAGGAGCCACGGCAGCTTACGAGGGGTTTTCCTATAATCATACTCTGGAGAACGTGGACGACTCGCCGGTTATAAATCTGACTTATCCTACCTGGATCTACTCAGGTAGGACGAACATATCCTGGAACCTTGACCGGGACTCCAGCTACACTGCCCTCAACCTCTACAGCCCGGACAAGAGAACTGGCAGTGTCAAGATCGCAAAGATCGAGCCGGATAGGCTTTATGATTTGAGGGTGCAGCTTCTGACTCCAGGGAAATGGATCTTCAATATAGATACTGATGGCGATCTGACCAAGAACTACACTATTGACGTTCGCTCCAATATCGATGCGCTAAATATCACTGCATTCAGCCACACCAAAGTTCCGAGGCTGTCGCTGGTAGCGGCTCAAGCGGCATCAGCGCGCAAAGCTCTTCTGGTGGACGCATCCCTGGACCCGCAGCTAATTGATCCAGTGAACGAGGAGCAGAAACTGAATGAGAAGATCGAGGGTCTAAGGCTCAACCCCAAATACCTGATGGTAGTGGGTGATCCCGGATCGCTACCCTTCATCTCCACCGGTCTCATCCAGAAGTTAACGCCTGTTATGGAGTATGAGGTCAACAGGGACTATCAATTGAATCTAGACGATGAGAATTACAGCACCGTGGCTGTAGGTCGAATCATGGGGCTTTCCGTCTACGATGCATCTCAGCTCCTTGCTCGTACAATGGCCTATGACCGGCTAAACGGCAGCTGGAAGAAGAACGGTCTGGTCATATCGTCGCCGCCACTCTCCTATCCACAGGCTCCTATTGGCGCGAGCATAAGGGATTATCTGCAGGAGGCGGGTCTTCTCGTCAAGGATCTGCGTTATGAGGAGGCCACTTATCAACAGGTCATCTCGCAAATGAATAACGGCCAGAATATTGCTCACTTCGATCATCATGGCAACGAGAATGCCTGGGAGTTATCGAGTTGGTCGATGACAGATTCTGACCTCACCGGCACACAGGTGAAGGAGCTTACATTGTCACCTCAGACTACTACTGCGTCCGCCTGTGTTACTTTGAACCTCAAGGGATACTATCTGAATGTGACCGGCACCAGGATGTATATTCCCGGGAATCTGGAGGATTCTATCGCCCTGTCTTTCATAAGAGCGGGAGCTGTAAACTATATCGGGGAGTCAGCTCTATCATATATCTTTTTGTCGGACGACTACTTCAAGAAGTTCTATCAGTCTTTGATCTTCGAGAATGCAACTGTGGGCCAGGCCCAATTGGACGCCGATAACCTCTTCAGGCTCAAGTCCAAGGGGACTCAAAATCTCAAACCGTTCTCTGATTACGACGAACCTTTGCCATACTGGGATTCCTCAGTTCAAGAGATGCTCAATCAGACATCCTACATGGATGTTATACTGGGAGATCCAAGCTTCAGGCCGAATTTGCCCAAAACGCCCTCTCTTCCCTACACCACTGAGGTGTCGATCGATAATACCACAGACCAAAACAGGACGGCTCTTACGGCAACCATCGTGCCGACGAACGAAAGCGCCACCGATTGGGTATACTGGATTCAGACAGATAGCTCCAGCGGCCAGCTAAATCTGGATTCTCCACCAGCGATTATAGGGGAGGTCTTGCTGCCCAAGGATGCAGACAAGATCGTAGTTAAGGAGAACGGCTTATCGGTCTGGCATGATGAGTACTCTGTTGGCGTGCAAAAAAAGGTTATGTGGCCCATCATCAGACCCAGGCTTGGCGAAGATAGGATCTTCCAGGTTGAGTATTTGCTGATTCCAGGCCAGGTTCAGCGGATCAATGTGACCGCTGGCTGGAATGCTATGTCTGTCTATCTGAATCCGAAAGATGCGTCGGCAGAAAAGTATCTCCGGGATATGCCTTACCGGAGCATATTCACAATTTCCGGCGAAGGATGGGACTTCGGCATGAAGCAGGGAGGCATACTCAACGTGACTCGCTTCAAACCCGGGGAGGGTTACCTCATAGACAGCGCCGACAACTTCACTATGGAGATCTCCGGCAAACCCGTCGACCTGCCCTATCGCCTGGACCTGCATAAGGGATGGAATATGATTGGTCTGCCCGTGAACAAGACGGTGGATTTGGGCAATGTCACAGTCAATGCCAACCATAAGAGGTACAGGTATCCTGAAGCGGTTGAAAAAGGACTGGTCTCGGCCTTCATCTGGAAGTATGAAGGCGAGGATTGGACTCATTTAGGGGAGAACGAAACCCTAGTGCCTGGAATGGCGTATCTCTTCGAGGCTACAGGAGAGTCCAAACTGGAGTTCCGTTGAATTGATCAAGACGGGGCTCCATAAAACCATTTTATTATTTTTATTATTTTTATTATTTTTTATCTCTTCTTCCTGTGCAGTTCTCTCATCATCTCCCGGTGCATGGATGCCATCATATCGCCTTGCATTCCGATGAGAAATAGCTGGAAGCCAACAATGATCAGAATCGCCGTCAGTATGGTGAGAGGAACATGCTCTATGCGCCAGAAGAACCAATCCCTGGCCACAAGAACGCCGATGAGGAAACCGACAAGGCCGAAGAAGGAGCCGATCAGGCCGAAATAGAACATGGGGTTTTCCGTCCTGGCCATGCGGAAGATGGTGAGAATTATTTTTAGGCCGTCCCGGAAGGGATGCAGCTTGGTCTTGGTGCCGGCAGGCCTGGGTCGATAGGTTATGGGCACCTCGATAATGCGCAGACCCTTCTTCACGCTCTCAATGGTGATTTCCGACTCAATCTCAAAGCCCGGCATGGACAGGTCCAGCAGGCGTATGCCGTCCGTGGTGAAAGCCCGGTAGCCGGAGAGGATGTCTGTGAGATGAACTCCATAGATTGCAGCAAAGAAGCGGTTGATCATCTTATTGCCGATCATGTTCAGCCGCTTCAGAGCACCACCCTGGACATTGCCCAGCCTGTTGCCAACCACGTGGTCTGCCTGACCATTCAGGACAGGGGCCAGTAAGCGGCCGGCTTCACCGGGAAGGTAGGTGCCGTCGCCGTCAATAAGAAGTATATACTCCTCAACGATCTCGGCAAAGACCTCTTTCAGGGCCTGACCTTTGCCGGATCCCGACTGAAGGAATATGCGTGCCCCAGCCGCCCTGGCCTTCGCCACGGTCGCATCGGTGCTATGGCCGTCCACGACCAGGATATTCTCGTAGCCCAGGGCTCGGAATTCCCGGATCACGGGCTCGATGGACTCCTCTTCATTGAGGGTGGGTATTAGAACGCAGACGTCTTTGTAGCTCACGTATGGATCAGCTCTGGCAGTGGTTGTATTATCTCATGGGATGTGGCGCATTAAATAGATTGCTTTAGCAAAAAAGAAGCGAAAAGACGGATGTGAATCGCCTTCCTGACTCCTCCTTCGCTGGGAAAAATTATCAGGCTTTCATAGCCTGGTGGATGATCTTCTTGAATTGCTCCTCCAGCTCGGCCATATCTCCTCCCGTCGTCTCGATATATAGCCTGAGAATGGGCTCGGTGTTGCTGGGGCGGATAAGGACGCTATAGGTATCCGTAGTGATCTTCAGGCCGTCCAGGGTATCCGGCACCATTTTGGCCAGAGTCTCCTGGAGCCGGAGCATAACGCCAGCAGGATCCTCGCTGAGGTGGATGCTTATCTGCTTGTAGGGATAGTCCGGAATCTCGTCTGCGAGTTCTGAGAGCTTCCGGCCCTGGGATATGATCTCACCAAGAGCCAGGCTCATGGCAAAGGGATCGTCGGAATACTGGAACTCCGGCAAGAAGAAGTGGCCGCTGCGTTCCACACCCAGGACCGCACCGGAATTTTTCACCCGGTTGGCCACGAATACATCCCCTACCTTCTCACGCTTCACTTTTATGTCATCTTTCTCAAGCTCGCGCTCCAGGATCATAGAGCAGTCAAAACCGGAGATGACTAGGTCGCCGGGCTTATATCTGGCCCGGGCAATTATGATGGCAACCTTCTCCGGCGGCAGAACGCGGCCCAGGTCGTCGATGATAATTCCCCTGTCCGCATCGGGGTCGAATCCCACCCCATAATCTGCATTTTTTTTCAGGACTTCATTGCAGGCTGGGCGCAAGGATTCTTCATTTGGAGCCGGTCCGCGACCAGGGAAGAGGCCGTCCATGTTGTTGTTGATAGCGATTGAGTCGAACCCCAGCTTCTGGTAAAAGGAGACCATAGTGCAGGCAGAGCCGTTGCCCATATCCAGTACGACTTTGAGGGGGCGCTTAAGGTTTAGTTTTTCAGAGACATATCGCCTGTATCTCTCGATTGCCGACTCAGGCTCATGATCGGTTTTGATCCCTTTGCCGGAGAGAAAGCCTCCCTCCCGGTAGAACTTCATTATAGAAGAATCCTGATAAAGGAGGCCGTAGCCGTCGCCTGTTCGGAACCGCACACCATTGTATTCGTGTGGATTGTGAGAAGCTGAGATGTAGGCGGCGGCCTTAAGTCCCTCTATCCATGTTATATAGCTCAAAACGGCGATAGGGATGATGCCATAGCTATGAACCTCGCAGCCAGTGGTCAGGACTCCATCCAGGAAAGCTTTCTGCAGTAATGGACCGCTGGTCCGCGTATCTCTGCCTAAGGCGACACTTCCTCCGCCGGCATAGGATCCGAAGGATTCGCCAACTCGCCGGACCAACTCCTCTGTAAGATCGGTGCCATAGATACCCCTGACGTCATAAGCTCTGAATACTGTCACGAATTCCGATTGAGCCCTGCCATTTAAATTATTTTCTGCAAGGAAGGGGGACCGCAATTAATCTTTAAAGTTTAAATTAAAGAATTTTATTGATGAACCTCAATAAACTTAGTTCATCATTCCTGCTTCGCCAGCACTATCTCCATCGAAGAGACATTCACCGTCTTGCCTTCCTCATTGGGGATGGCCTCCGTGCTGATGGTTATGTCCTTGACGACGATATTGGGCATAAACCTGTTTCTGGTGATCTCTGCCGCATCAACGGCGCGAGAGATGGCGCGTCCCCTGGCCTTCAATATTACGCTGGAGACTGGCTTGTTGAACTGGGTCATAACTGCGAGCACATAGTTCATGACTGGTTTGTCACCGACGTATACCACAGCATTGTCTTCCATAGCTTCGCCCATACCGTTTCTCTTACTTTTGCAGGTTATTAATCTTTTCTCTCCAGGACATCAGCGAATGCAAAATTGGGCTTTACCGCATCGATCTTCACGCGCATCTTCTCGCCGAGCTTCGATCCTCGTACAATGATCGCGAAGCCTTCCACCATGGCTACACCGTCACCGGATTTGCCCACCGACTCGATCTCGATGTCCAGCCTATCGCCCTTACGCACCGGTCCCGTGAGGAGCCTTTTGGCCACGACATAGGTCTCTGCACTCTCCTTTCTGGAGGCCACTGGCGAGTGAGCATGAACTGTGGAAAACTCCTTCCGAACCTCATTGAGGTAGTCCGTAAACATATCTCCCTGGAATACCTTGACCACGAAGTTGCCCCGCGGTTTGAGAAGCTTCTTGGCCATTTGGAGTGCAGATCGCGCGAGATCGACGGATATGGCATGGTCTCTATCCCAGGCGCCGGAAAGGTTGGGCGCGGCATCACAGATCACCACATCCGCTTCCCCGCCCAGTGCTTCTTTCACCAGATCCACGGTGCTCTCGGCTGTTATGTCCGCCCGGAAAGTGGTCACGCCGGGGATGTACGATATGCCCTCCAGGTCCACGCCCACTATCTTCCCGCCCGACAGCTTCTCGGCTACCTGCAGCCAGCCGCCTGGTGCGGCCCCCAGGTCAACAACGGAGTCGCCCCGCTTTATGACATTGAATTTCTCGTTTATCTGCAGCAGCTTATAGGCAGACCGGGCTCTAAAGCCCTCCTCTTTCGCCAGCCTGTAGTAATAATCTCTCTGATCTCGGGCCATCCAAAGTAGAGATACGGGTCATGGGATAAAGATTTGCCCGAAAGGCCGGGGCTCAACTGCGACCGCGAAGGTTATATCCGGTTGGAGGTTTTCTCTGTCTGGCGAGAGAGGAAGGGCGGCTGCCGCTGGCCAATTCCGGCCGGTGTGGAAAGTCCCCCCACCACTGGACACACAGACATCCCTAAAAGGATGTGGGGCGAGAGCTCCGGCTCTGGCACAGAAACGAGACCGCACCGCGTTAAAGCGATGATGCCGAGAGGTTGAGGTCGCGCGGGACGCGGATGAAACGGCGAAACCCTGTGGGTGCAAGCCAAAATAGAGCTGAAAAAATTGGACGTCCAGCCAAGCTCGGGTATGGCGCTAAGCTGAATGCCGTCTGGAACAGAAGGGGGCTTACTCTCCTCACTCGCAAATCTTCTCAGATATTCCAATTATGGTGAATTATCAAGAATCGCGTGTAAACCGTGCACTTAGCTCCCATTCACCCCACCTTCAGCTCCTTCTCCAGCCTCTTCACTGTGTCCCTCAGTTGTATCGCCCGCTCAAACTCCAGCCTATCCGCCGCCGCCATCATCTCCGCCTCCAGCTCGATGATTACGTTCGGTATATCGGTTTTTGGAATATGCCTGGTGTCGGTTATCTCCACAACCTTATCCCTGATGGGCTTTTTGATGGTGCGAGGCACTATGCCGTGCTCCTGGTTGTAGGCCATCTGCAGCGCCCTGCGCCGTCCTGTCTTATCCATAGCCGCAACTATGGAGCCTGTCATTCTATCCGCATAGAGGACCACCCTGGAGTTGGCATTTCTTGAGGCCCGGCCTATGGTCTGGATCAGGCTCTTCTCATCGCGCAGGAATCCTTCTTTGTCTGCATCCAGGATACCTATGAATCCCACCTCGGGAATATCCAGTCCCTCGCGCAGGAGATTGATTCCCACCAGCACATCGAACTTGCCGAGTCTCAGCTCGCGAATGATCTCCGTCCTCTCCAGGGACTGGATCTCGGAGTGCAGATAGCGGGCCCGGATATCGTTCTGACTCAGGTAGTCGGTCAGCTCCTCTGCCAGACGCTTGGTGAGAGTTGTCACCAGCGCACGGTCCCCGTTGGAAACAACGCGACCGATCTCCGACATGACATCTCTCACCTGCCCCTCAATGGGCCGGACTTCCACCACAGGATCCAGCAGGCCGGTGGGGCGAATGATCTGCTCAACGGGCTGTCCTGAATGCTCCAGCTCATAGTCTCCGGGCGTGGCCGAGACGAAGATCACATTCTTCATGTACTGCTCGAACTCCGGAAATTCGAGCGGCCGGTTGTCATAGCTGCTGGGCAGCCGGAAGCCGTAGTCCACCAGGCTTTTTTTACGGGAGCGGTCGCCCTTATACATGGCGCGAAGCTGGGGAATTGTCTGGTGGCTCTCATCGATGATGAGCAAAAAGTCCTCTGGAAAATAGTCCAGCAGGCAGTAGGGCGGCTCATCGGGCTGGCGACGGTCGAAATGCCGGGAATAGTTCTCGATGCCCTTGCAGCTTCCTGTCTCTTGAATCATCTCCATGTCATGTTGAGTTCGCTGTTTCAGCCTGTGGGCTTCGATCATTCCGAGCTCTGGCAGCCTTTCCTCCAGCTCCGCCTGGATCGTGGCAATAGCTGCCATCTGTTCCTCCACCGGTATCACGTAATGTCTGGCCGGATAGATGAAGAAATAGTTCATATCCTCCAATCGTTGTCCGGTCAGCCGGTCGACCTCGGATATCCTCTCTATCTCATCTCCGAAGAGTTCGATTCTGATTATGTTGTTGAAGTAGCCTGGAACAATATCGATGGTCTCACCATTGACCCGGAAGTGGCCCGGCGCAAGGTCCAGGTCGGAGCGCTCAAAGAGAATGTCTACAAGCTTTCCCAGGATCTTCTTTCTTGAAATCCTCTCTCCTACTTTCAGCTCAAAGCCCATCTTCTGGAAGTTTTCAGGATTGCCCAGACCGTAGATGCAGGAGACGGATGCCACCACTATCACATCCTGGCGGGAGAGCAGCGAGGCCGTGGTCGCCAGCCTCATCTGTTCGAGCTTGGGATTGATATGGGAGTCCTTCTCGATGTACTGGTCCTTGGAAGGGATATAAGATTCAGGCTGGTAATAGTCGTAATAGGAGACGAAATATTCCACCCTGTTTTCCGGGAAGAACTCTTTGAACTCGTTATAGAGCTGGTCGGCCAGGGTCTTGTTGTGGGCAATGACCAGGGTGGGCTTTTGGCGTTCCTGGATGACATTGGCTACTGTATAGGTCTTTCCGGAGCCCGTGACGCCTATCAGGGTTTGAAACTGCTCGTGAGCTTTCAGGCCGGAAATGAGCTTTTCGATGGCCTCCGGCTGTGAGCCGCATGGTTTGAAACTGGAGACGAGATGGAACTGCTGCAGAGAGGCGATCTTGGGATGTGATATGTTTTTTGTCATGGGAGGTGATAAACTGGGCCGTTGTAAGGTATAGGCTTTTTGCCCGGCAAAATCGCTAAATAATCCCTGAACAAAACTGTTTCGAAATGGATGCTGAAGATGCTGAAGAGAGAGCCGAGATACTCTCTATGCAGGAACTAATGGACCTTTACACTCCCGTAAAGGGGCAGATTGAGGCCCGGTTGGGAGAGTTTCGGCATATCTGGGAGACTGCGAGCGATGAGGATCTCTTCAGAGAGCTTGTCTTCTGTCTGCTCACGCCTCAGTCCAAGGCCAGAACATGCTGGAAAGCAGTACAACGGCTGGACAGGAAGTGCATGATGTCCACCGGAGGATCCTCTGAAATTCAGGAGGAGTTGGTGGGTGTCAGGTTTAACCGGCGAAAAGCAGATTACATCTGCAGGGCTCGGCTGATGTTTTGTGAAACATCCCTGAGAGCCACGGTTGCGGGATTTGCCAGCCCTGCAACAGCCCGGGAGTGGCTGGTAGAAAATGTGATGGGGCTCGGCTATAAAGAAGCCAGCCATTTCTTGAGAAACATTGGCCTTGGAGAGGATCTGGCTATCCTTGATCGGCATATTCTCAAAAATCTGGTGCTTCTGGGCGTTATCGATGAGGTTCCAGGCTCTCCGACAAAAAGGATCTACCTAGAGATCGAGAAGAAGATGGAGGCCTTTTCCAGAAAGGCGGAAATTCCTATGGGACAACTTGACCTCTTGTTGTGGTACAAAGAAGCAGGAGAGGTGTTTAAGTAAGCGGTCGCAGGCCGCCATATGGGACGTATCCGAACCCTTCTTCTCACTATTCTCTCAGTCGTCTCCTTTTGGCGTCTTTGTCTTCATCCCTTTAGCCTAGTTTCAAAGAATACCCTATTTTCGTATTGCATCAAAGGCATAAGACTGATTTGTACACTTTGGTGTATGAAATCGTCTATATATGTAATCCCAACCATGGTACCATCAAATTAGCAGAAAGAATCAGATAGCAGATATGGATTATACCATGAACTTTGGAGAAATGATGGAAAAATAAACATATAGGTATCTCATAGAATATTGATATGTCCAATCAATCGCGTTCATGCGTCTGCTTATCTTATTCATCCGGTTAGATTCGAGGGCAAGGCTTCAATGGAATTTATACTTGATGAATATCTAAATAATTAGGAGCAAGTCGTTCAATGATTCAATCCAGAGATGATGGGAAAGGCGATGGTACTTTTAAAAAAGCATTACGCCTGCTATCCTGCGAAGGGCTGGATGGAGCCGCTATGGTCGTTGAGAGGGAGCTTGAAAACGATCCTGAGAGCTGGGAAGCCTGGTCTGCTAAAGCGGATATCTTTTACTTCCAAAAAAGCTATAATAACGCCATGATATGCTGCGAGAAGTCTCTTTGCATAAATCCGGACAATGCCCTGGCCTGTAACACAAAAGGTAACATTCTATATATGCTAGGTAGACACAAAGAGGCTATTGAATGCTATAATAGAGCTATTGAATTGGAGCCGCTATTCATCAGGGCCTGGTACAATAAGAGATTGGTTTCTGAGCTCCAACTTAATAAATCAAAGCTTCGAGTCCATTGTACAGTTCCTCGAGAGAATCACGATAGGAGACGATAAAGTCGTATTAATAAATAGGTCCTAATATATTCAATCCATTTTCATCAATAGTAATTTGATGCTTTTCCATGGCGTGTCTTGTGGCTCTCATCTTCAGGATCTGTATATATCTCTTGACAACTCCATTTACTTCAACCATGCCGAGCTCAATGGTACCGTCGGCGAGAAAACGTTCTGGTTGATGCCATTCAGTGAATTGTGTAGATAACCTTGATGGGGGGGATTCCATAATCAAGAAAGAGGTTAGACCTTCTTCCCTGAGACTCAAGAAGAAATGGTACATCTTTTTCCTGAGAGGTGCATCATCGGAGATGGAATAGAGGGCATTTAACGAATCAAGGGCGAATACCTTCAGATTATCGTACTTATTTTTATAAAAATCAATGACTTCTTCAGTCATCGTGCTAAAATCCAATTCTCGATCGATCCATTCTTTACGCATGTCTTGATAATCGAATATGTGCAGGCCATCAACTTTTTTGATCCGCAGGCTATTCATATTTTGAAGGTGGCTCCATTTGGTCTGCTCCAAACTAACATATAGTCCATGCTCGCCGGTGACTGTTATATGATTGGATAGCATGCTGAAAACCAGCCCTGATTTGAGAGTTCCCTCGGCGCCGTTCACCAGGATAACCGAACCCGCAGGAATCTCATTCATGAGAAGATTCTCCAGTCCGTTGACGGCGTTCCTCAGCATAAGATTCACCTTTTTATTAAAGAGGATGTCTGTTCCAGTGCATTGGCAAACTCTTCAATATCCCTTTCAGCTACTTCTCTTCCCCTGGGAGTCAGACTGTATTTTTTGGACCTCATATCCCCTCTGCTATACTCTGCTATCAGCAACCCCTCTTCTTCAAGAGTATATAGGATGGGATAAACTGTTCCTTGACTTAGGAATACATCGCATTTTGTGAAAATATCCTTGATCAGATCGTAACCGCACATCTGCTTCTCCAAGAGGCAGGATAATATGAATACTTCTCTATTGGTCTTGATGATCCTCTCAATAAATTTCTTGCAATAATCCTCTTGAGATTCGCAGAGTTCTGGGACCTTATCGATTGATCGATTCATAGTTGGACTCGTTCTTCTTACTACTCTACTACTAACTATATGAATTTTTTCATTAACTCTGCTTCCATTTCCTTATGGCACATCAATGAACACTCCTCTATTTAAGCTCTTATGTTCTATATTTTATATAAAAAAACATTTCTTAGTTCGCCTGAGGTTTCAAATCATTGGTGCTCCTTTCTATTAATGCCAGCTCTTTCTTTTCAACAGCAGCAGGATTAACGGGCAGGATCAAAATGGCATTTTGCAGTACCATCCATTCTTCTATATCCCTTAGAAGCCTCAATACAGGTGAGGAGCCATTTTCCAGTATCAAGTGTTCTATTCCGTCGAGAAGAACCACTGGATTTTTGCTTTGTTTTAAAAATTTATTGATTATATCCGCAATCTTCTCCAGATTCATCGGGTTGGTACATTGCGGTCCGTGTTTGCTTATCCAAAAAATAGGTGTAGTTTGCAGGGCATAAATCAGCCGAACCTCGCGAGGAGAATTCATGGTAAAGCATAATCCTTGAGCCCTGGAATGCTTGCACCCCTTGCAGGTGCAAGGCAATATGCATCTTTCGCAACCAATGCTCTCACAGGGAAAGGCATCGAGATGGCTGCAATCCAAACACCGGCCCTTGACCAGAGATGCAAAGATCTCAAAGCTATGCTCAGCCTTCGGCTCCTTGACCAGGTAGCTGGAGCCCCTCGCGAGATCGCAGCAAACATGGTGGTTTATAGGCTCAGTTGTGGGCATGACGGCCGGCGATATCTTCAGTTTGGATAGAATTTCTTTGATCATGCTTTTGGCAGCGTGAATATGAAGGTGCTCCCTTTTCCTATCTCGCTCTCTACCCAAATGCGGCCTTTGTGGGCCTCAACGATTCCTTTGGCGATGGCAAGACCAAGTCCCATACGACCTGATTCTCTGGTTAGAGAGCTCCCGTTGCCCGTAAAGAATTTTTCGAAAATTTTTGAGTGATCTTTCTTTGCAACTCCTATGCCGTTATCTACTATTGATACCTGAATATCGTACGGTTCATCCCTAATTATGACATTTATCTTTCCCTTATTGTGGGTGTATTTGATGGCATTCGTCAGAAGATTATTGAAAACCTGTGTGATCCGCCTACCATCCCCCTCGATCTCAGAGAGCGGACCCTCAATGGTCAAAGAAACTGCCTGTTCTTTCAACCCCGATAGCCTGCTCAGCTCATCGAGCACCTTCCTGGCAATTTCATCAACTTTGATAGAGGATTTATGAATTTTAAGCTTCCTGGACTCCAATCTGGAGGTATCGAGCATGTCTTCTACCAGCCGTATCATATGCTCTATCTGGGAACTTATTATCTGGATCTTTTCCCGCTGGACAACCCCTAATTCACCAAGCATTCCCTCTTCGAACATCTCAATGTAGCTGTTTATCACAGTAATCGGAGTCCTAAGCTCGTGAGACGCTGTGGAAATGAACTCAGACTTCATTTCGTCATTCTCTTTCAGTTCATCGTAGGCATTTTCCAGCTTGACATAAGAATCCCTTAGCTCCTCTTCGAGTCTGGTGAGTTCGGTAATATTCTCCATAAAAATTACGACTTTGCTTATACTCGCTTCACCCTCTTTTAATGGATAGATTTTATAGAAATAAAACATACCGCCGGGGTATCTGAGCTGATCTCCGTCAAAGGGAACTCCGGTAAGGAAGACCTCCCGGATCTTATCGTCAATTCTTGTCTTTTCTATCAAGAACGGCGGAATTACTCTTGAAAGCCGTTCTCCCAAAACGTCTCTCTCCTTTTTTGCGACGGACTTGGCGTAGTAATTTCTATTGGCGTAGAGTACCTCCTGATTCCTGTTTACAACAATAATGGTGCTTGGGATGGCCTCTATTATCTCTTCCTGATACCCTCTTACCGATTCAATTCCTTTCATTGTTTAACCAGCGAGTCTATGGAGTTCAAAAGTTCTCTTACCTTGAAGGGTTTTACAACGAATTCTTTAGCTCCAGCCACAAGGCATTCTTTTTCCAGTCCGCTCTTTCCCACGGCGGAGATGACAATTATCTTAGCAAAGGGATCTCCCTGGATTATTCGCTTAGTGGCACTGATGCCATCCAACCTTGGCATCAATATATCCATTAGAACGATGTCAGGCTTCATGTCCGCGTATTTGATCAAAGCCTCTTCGCCGTTTTCCGCTTCATATACCTCACATCCATGAGCCTCCAATATATCCCTGAATGCTTTGAGCATTTCTGGGGCATCATCGACAACGAGTAACTTCATTTTGCCTCGCAAATCATCAATATATTCCCTGATCCTTCCGGCAGCTAAAAACTCACTGTCATACTATTTTTCGAATACTTATAGCTTGTTATCATTAAAACTTCGAAACAAATTCTGAACAATAATTGGAAATAATTTTGAAAGATGAAAGACTATTTAGGTCATGCTTGTATCTAGGGTATTGTACGAATGCATCTTGCAGAGGTTTCGTACTCTCGTCACCTAGCTCAGTCAAATGTATGTCAGACGCGAAGGAAAGACTGGATTGAAAAGGACGGCCTCCTCGAAATCCATCTTCAATCCATCCCGCTTTCCTTTGAAATAATCCATGAAAAAAATTAGATAGTTAGGTTAGATTATTAAAAAAATACAACAGTTAAAAAATATGGAAGACAATGTAAATGCAGAACGAGCAATGGCGTAGATCTCATCGGATCTTATCTCCGGCAGGGAACCTACGAATTGCAAAATCCCGGGCCTTGTCTTCCTATGATCAGATTATAATCCTAGAGATTACTCAGGATAAATTTATACAGGAGGTGAAAAAGAAATGGTAACCGCAACACCAAATGCATCAAGTCTTGCCGAGGTCCTGGATAGGATTCTAGACAAGGGCGTAGTAGTAGATGTTTGGGCCAGAGTCAGCCTGGTCGGCATCGAGATTTTGACAGTCGAGTCCCGCGTTGTCGTGGCTTCGGTCGACACCTTCCTGCACTACTCTGAGGAGATGGCCAAGATCGAGCAGGCAGCAATAGGCGCGACCCCCAAGGTCCCCGCTTAAGGTTAGAGAAATTCTAAAATATAACAGGAGGTTTAAAAAATGGTAACAATGGCACCCGATGCATCAAGTCTTGCCGAGGTCCTGGATAGGATTCTAGACAAGGGCGTAGTAGTTGACGTTTGGGCCAGGATCAGCCTGGTTGGTATCGAGATTTTGACAGTCGAGTCCCGCGTTGTCGTGGCTTCGGTCGACACGTTCCTTCACTACTCTGAGGAGATGGCCAAGATCGAGCAGGCAGCAATAGGCGCGACCCCCAAGGTCCCCGCTTGAGATTAGAGAAATTCTAAAATATAACAGGAGGTTTAAAAAATGGTAACAATGGCACCCGATGCATCAAGTCTTGCCGAGGTCCTGGATAGGATTCTAGACAAGGGCGTAGTAGTTGACGTTTGGGCCAGGATCAGCCTGGTTGGTATCGAGATTTTGACAGTCGAGTCCCGCGTTGTCGTGGCTTCGGTCGACACGTTCCTGCACTACTCTGAAGAGATGGCGAAGATTGAGCAGGCGTCCATTGGCGCGACCCCTGGTGTTCCTGCTTAGGGCAGGTTTCTCCTAACTTATTTTTGGAGGAGCCATGGAAGACTATGGAAGCGCCAGGATCGAGACCTTCGACGAGCTGGTAACCAAACATACTCGCCGGGATCTGGAAGAACTGGCTCTGAAGTACGGTGTGGAGAATTTGGGAGGAACAAAGTCCCAGCTGGCTGATGCCATCCTGGAAGCTTCAAAAAAGCAGAAAGACCAGCCCAAGTCCTCCATACAGGCGAGAACCAAGGAGGCTCCGATGGTCGAGAAGCCAAGAACTGCGGTGACACAAACCCTTAGAGGCAAAAAGGGCGTAATGGCCAAAGCTGCCGCGATCGACAGCAAGACCGCAGAAATGCAAAAGGCAGGCATAGAGATTCGGGAGGAAGGCATCCGCAGAATGAACAAGGGCGTAAAAGAGTTTCATTCTGCCGCTGACAAGATGTCCCGGGAGATGCAATCCAATGTGCGAAAGATGCACGAAGACGGTCAGCGGAGGTTCGAACTCGGCCAGACTGAATTCAAGCGCTCGCTGGATGCCCAGATAAAAGATAACCATGAAGCTGTGGCAAAAATCCACTCTGGGGCCAGGGAAATTCAGACATCTCAGGAAAAGATGTCCCAGGAGTTTCTGAAAGCCGGAAGAGACATCCGGGAATCTGGATGCCGGAATTTGCAGAGTGGTCTGAAAGAGTTCCACGGAATCGTCAATTCCCAGATCAGAGCGAACCAGGAAGCTATTTCCAGGTTGAATTCCGGTGCCAGGGACTTCCAAAATGAGATCCTCAGGTATCAAGAGCAGGATCTTAAGAACTATGTTCGAGACTTCTACTACGGGTAAAATCCCTAGTAGAACTTTTTATCATTATTCATACTTCACGAAGGTGCTAAGCAATGCAGCATGTCGAAACACATCCCAGGAGGGTGAGGGGAGAAGCGGTTCATATGACAGCTTCTGAGAAGAGGGCCAGTGAAATCAGTCACGATTCTGCCATGGGACGAAATGAGCCCCAGATTCAGGTGAGGATCAAGTCTCCGGCAAATATGGACTGCAGCTATGAACTGATCTCGGAGGATGCCAGGCATAAGGCCATCGAGGAAGCTTTTCTCACTCCAGAGTCAAGCCACTTCATCAGCACTCCAGAGGTGATCGAGATGGAGAGCAGGCTCGCGCTCTGGCTGGAGGCAGGCTATCCTGTTCATCTCATCGGGCCAACAGGTTGTGGCAAAACAAGCCTTGCTGTCCATGTCGCCAAAGAACTTGGCCGACCGGTGGTCTGGATAAACGGCGATGAGGCCATCTCCACCTCTGACTTGATAGGCGGCTATTCGCAAATGCAGAATGAAAGCGTCCGGGACAACTACATACACAATGTCTTCAAGACCAAAGACACCATGAAGATCGAGTGGGTAGACAATCCTCTCTCCCTAGCCTGCAAATACGGCTATACTCTGATTTATAACGAATTCTCCAGAACCAAGCCCGCGTCTAACAACATTCTTCTCTCTGTCTTTGAGGAAGGAATCCTTGAGCTGCCCACGAAATTCGGCGAGGACAGATACATTAAGGTCCATCCGGATTTCAAAGCCATTCTCACCAGCAACTCTATCGAATATGCAGGAATTCACAGGCCTCAGGATGCATTGCTGGACCGGATGGTTGGGATCTATGCAGATTACTACGGCTATGAGACAGAGGTTCGGATCGTAGTTGAACATACAGGCATAACCCTCGACAAAGCTGAGAAGATCGTAAATGTGGTCAGATCCATCAGGGATAAATCGTCCGATGCCCAGAAGCCAGGCACCAGAGCGTGCATAATGATCGCCAAAGGAATGGCGGCCCTGAAAGACCATCAAAATATAGACTTCAAGCAACTCTGCATTGATGTGATAGCCAGCAAGACGAGTTCGCCTGCCGATATGGAAGAGAAGAAGAAGCTCGTTTTAGATTTAGTGGGTTAGTCAGGATTGCAATGGAACCCATGAAAGCGGTAGTCGAGGAAGCGGGAGTACATAAGGCAGATTGGGGCCACACTCTATTTCAGTCTCAAACCGGATGGAACTTTTGAGGAAGAGTCTATGGGCAGAGATACCATTAAGGCCAGAAGGCATAAGCTTGCTTCCTTCCTTCGCTACTATGGCGTGACCGAAGATGTAGATAAATATAAATTGAAAGACAGAATTAGTGAATTTATAGGAGGGATGGTTGTGGTGGTCCCTATCAAAGGCGAGTTGTCTAAGTTGTCTATCTACATACCCGGCGGTGAATTCCCATGACTGGTAAGCCCAAGATCCAAGAAATTCTCGAAAAAGTTAGCCTTGCAGCTGGATTCATGTTGAACAAGGAGATTGATAGCATCGTTAGCATGAATAAGTCTCAGGAAGGTTGGATTGCAGAGGTTGAGGTGCTGGAAAGAAAATCTGTGCCCGATACTCAAGATATTCTTGGTAGGTATGAGATGAAGTTTGACGATGGCGGAGAACTTCTAGGCTATAAGCGAATTATGATACGGCGCAGATCGGATATGGAGATGATACAGGAAGAGGTGTAGTTTCTTGGTAAACATGATCAAGAGGGCAGAGAGAAACGTTCCTGATTCCACGGCTAAGTACGTCTACTGTGTCATTCCCTGTCCAACAGAGAGAAAAAGCTTCGGAAGTCTAGGTTTTGATGCCGGAGAGGTCTATACTCTAGACTACAAGGATTTGGCACCCGTGGTCAGCGACGTGACTTATAGGGATTATGCTGCAAATGAGGAAGAAGTTGTCGTCCACAGGAATGTAGTGGAGCAGATAATGTTAGAGCACAGCGTGATTCCAGTTGCTTTTGGCATGGCTTTCAAGACCCGCAAGCTCCTGCAGATCGCCATGAGTGCAGGCTACCTGGCCATGCAAAAGGCAGAGCAAGTAGTGGACGGCAAAGTGGAGCTGGGTGTCAAGGTCTTCCTTCCCAAAGATCAGGCGGAGATGGAGTCTGCCAGGAGAGAAGAGTGCAGCTCGGATTTTCTCCAACACCTTCTGGCTGTGTCCGGAGACTGGAAGAAGCTCAAGCTTTTCAGCGATCGGCTGGTGCTCAATTCAGCCTTTTTGGTAGACAAATCCGCCATAGATGAATTCTCTTTGCGGATAGGCATGCTAACGGAAAAGTACGATATGCTGAAGGTGCAGTATTCAGGTCCCTGGCCTGCTTACAACTTCGTAGATATTCACATCCTTGGGGGAAAACGAAGGGGGTTTCGTTAGATGTTCTTCATAGACGATATGCTTCTCAGATCCCTGGGCATAACTCTGCCGGGCCTTGATATGATCTGGACAATTGAACAGATTCAGAAGTTTGCCCTTAAGGGCCTCTATGATCCTGAGAAAATTAAGAATCAAATAAAGGAGACCCGTCTGCTCTACGAATTTGGGGAGCTTGATCGCAAAGAATATGAACAGAAGAACTCGGATCTGATGGATAAACTTGATATGGCTATGAGGATTGAGGAGATGAACCTGAATTCTAAAGTAGACATACTGGGTTAATGCTGGTCGGAGTAGATGGGGTTTGAATAAAAATCATCAGACAGTATTATATAGGACTGTATTAAATTAGGTTATCTGCGGAGATATGAGACGATGGCCCTTCTAAGTCAAAAGATCCTGGAGAACAGGAGGCGTCAGCATGTCCTGGTGACTGCTCACAAGAGAAGGATAAGGGACGAGGTCCGGCCTCAGCTAAGGCAGGTCAAAATCGCCTGGAGTGAAAGCTCGAAGGAGAATAATCGGAAGATAAAAGAGAGATGGCACGCCCAAAAAGCTAAGGTCAGCGGAATACAGAGGGACCAGAAGATACTTCATAAATCCAAGATACTGGCTCATAAGAGACGGATCAGAGCGGAGCTGGCAAACCGCAGGTAAACAGGGGATCCGCAGATGAATTCTTTAGCACCAACAAGAAGCCAGAATCTTGCCGATTTAGTGGAAAGAATACTTGACAAGGGCCTGGTGATCAACGCAGATATAGCCGTATCTGTGGCAGGCACAGAGCTCCTGGGCATCAAGATTCGTGCAACTCTAGCCTCTTTTGAGACAGCTGCCAAATACGGTCTGGAGCTTCCTTCCGGCACTAATCTGAATGCTCCGGGCTGGAAAGATCTTGATAGGCCCAAAGCCTACTGTCCAGAGTGCGGAAACCGCAGAGATGAGGAAACGCTCTATCATGAGGGCTGCCCTATCTGCGGCTGGTCCAGCCCTCTGGCGATATTGCCCGAAATCCGGACGGGTTCGGAAAAGTACGATTGAGTGCATGATTGAACAATGGAGGGAGAGCAAAAATGGTCGAAGAGTCAAAAGAGCCAAAGGATTCCGATATAAGCCGGGAAAAAAAGGATGATGGAGAGAGGATCGCCCGTTTGGAGAAGAGGATAAATGAGCTGGAGTCGACGGCAAAATCCAGCAGCAAAGGTGGGGGCGACATTCAAGTGGGGGGATTGGTGGAGAATGTCGTGGGCCAGTTTATCCCTGGTTTGGGAGGAATAATTAAGGCACTGGAGGCGTCCAGTCCTGAGTTTCGGCAAAGGATTGCCGATACCGATGCCGAGATCAAGCACAGGATTGACGTTGGCTGGTCCAGCAAGCCGGTTGTGGACTATCATGTATCCACCAGGCCCATGAGGCGAGGGGTGGGCAAACCAACGGCGAGGACAGATAGCGTGCGCATGCCGGAAGCTCCATTCAGGGAGCCGATAGTGGATGTGCTCGATGGAAATGGATGCATGACGGTTATTGCCGAGCTTCCCGGCGTCTCTGAAGATGAATTAAATGTAAAACTTGACGAGTCCGACCTGGAGATAACCGCAGGCCGCTTCAGCAAAAGGATCACGTTACCTCGTGTCGTAAAAGAGATCGTGGACAAGAGCTACAAGAACGGCATACTGCAGATAAAGCTGAATTAGTGTTGGGGAATAATGGCGATCCGTCTGGATGAAAAGAATTTAAAAAGCGGCTTGCTGGGGTTGGTAGTGGCATTGGTGGAGATCATCCAGGAGCTATTAGAGCGCCAGGCTCTGAGGAGAATAGAGGGTGGAAGCCTGAGCGACCTCGAGATAGAGAGGCTTGGAGAATCTTTGTGCGAGCTATCCGTAGCTCTGGAGAAGATAAAGGCGGACAACGATATAGGAGATGCTGTGCGGTCTGTCCGGGAAGGGCTGGATCAAGCAGCAGACGAATTGCTGGAAAAATTCCTAAACCCAGAGATGTGGGTAGACGAGCCAGAGTCTGTCGAGGAGTCTTAGAAAATGGCACAAGAAGCCAGGTATATCTACTCCATTGCCAAAATTGGAACAAGAGTGAGTTTAGGCGAGATAGGAATTGAGAAGACAGAAGTCTTCACCATACCTTACAAAGACATCGCGGCTGTGGTCCATTCCTGTCAACCACAGGCCTACGACACCCTAGATAAGGCTCAGGCTGAGGAGTGGGTCCTCGCTCATAGCTATGTGATAGATCAAGCTATGAAGAAGTTTGGGTCGGTGCTTCCATTCTCTTTTGATGTAATATTGAAAGGTGAAGATTCTGCAATTCTGGAATGGCTCGGCAAGAACTATTCGCTCCTTCTCCAGGATCTGGAGAAAGTTAAGGGGAAGGCGGAGTACACCATTCAGATCTACTATGACTATGATGATCTGGCATCCAGAGTCTTGCTCCGCGATGCAAAGCTCATGGACCTTAAGGGCCAGATTGAGAGAGAGAGCAGAGGTAAGGCTTACCTGCTAGGGAAAAAGCTGGATCAAATGGTGAAGGCTCTTGTTTCAATCGAGGCCGGAAGGCTCGCCGCTAAGTCCCTAACCGACATAAAGTCTCAGGTGGACGAGCTGAAAATTGATGGCAATAGATGGACGCCGGACAACTACAAGGGGTTGTCGCTTCTGGCATCTTACTCCTGTCTTGTTCGTGACGATATGGCGGCGCGTCTGGGTGAGACTCTGGATGAGATCAACTGCATGGAAGGCTTTCGAGTTCGGTTTACCGGCCCCTGGCCGGCATTCAGTTTTGTCAATTGCCGGGAACTGTCCTGATGCATGGAGCCCAGGAGGGAGGTCTGTTCAATGGAGCCGGAAAGAGATAGCAGTCTGGTGGAAATTTTGGACCGGCTGCTCAACAAAGGAGCAGTTCTTAATGCCGATCTGATCATCACTGTGGCAGGCATACCATTGATCGGTTTGAACCTGAGGGCGGCTCTGGCGAGCATGGAGACCATGCTGGAGTACGGGGTGATGGAAGATTGGGATAGGAACAGCAGGGAGCAGTACGCCCGCCAGGAAATTAAGCTCAAGCTACTTCCCGGGGAGGAGATTCTCCTTAAGACCTTCGGCTATCTCTGGCAAGATGAGGGCGTAATCAGCAACTGGGTGCCGGGCATCTGGAACATTACCAGCCAACGGATTTTCCTCTGGCTGAGGTCTCCCGGCAAGATACTTTTTGAGGCGTCGCTGGAGAATCTGCAGGTGATAAGGCTGCAGGCATTGACTGTAGAGAAGTGGGCGCTGGAACTTAACTTTTTTGAAGGCTCGGCACAGGGCTCCGCTCGCATCTCACTTTCGGATATGGGTGAGTTCGAGGAGGCTCTTCTCAGGGCCGGGATTGTGGTTGCAGGCGCAAGAATAGATCCGATCAAGCCGAATCAAATGGCGACTCGAGCCCGTGGGTCAATCAGGGATAGCTTTGCCCTTGATCGATCGATTCACTGACGGGCTCTGCATGGGCGTGAAAATCGCCTTTTTTCGATATCAATAAAGGCCGAAAAATGGCCGCCTGTCATAGCTGAAACGACTATGAGCCTCAGGAGAGGGCTCACACGAGGCGGATGGAAATCGAGAGGTATAGACATCATCATTTCGATTTACATGCGAAAAGCTGTGGCCCAATTGAAACACAACTGAATCTGAGTCCACTGTAGTTGTGATTACGGTATCCATAGCTGAAAAGCTGTGGCCTAACTGAAATGGTTATCTCCAATCCAACTGGTGGATCTTGTTACTTTTAAAAATAGTTTAATCACTTAATCCAATAAAAAGCCTTATCTATAGGCAAATATATCGCTTGTGGAGGAGAATAAATTGAGCTTCCAGCGGTCCGTTGACAAATTCAACTCTGATTCTTTCCTAAAAGAAGAGAGCCAGATTTTCTTCTCATTGGTTTTTGCATTGCTGCTTTTAAGCGGAGCTGGTGGACGATGTTGAAGCCCACAGTGGCACGCTATGCCGTGACGGGCCGGAATTCGCCGAGGCTGACTGTTGCCATCATCCTGGCGGAGACAGTTCACCGGGCTCTAGTAGAACTCTCGAACGGCTCCCAGGTCTTCACCGGCTGTGACAGCTCACACAAACCGCTGCAGGGGCATGGTCATGCTCACATCTTCTGCGAGTCGAACCCGTGCCAGGGCCAGGACTGCCAGGGAGAGATCACAAATGTTACGGTTTTTGCTCCTGCTGGTTTTTGTCTTCTGGAACAGGAGGCTTTGCAAAGGCTGAAAGAGGTTTACATTGATTGTGAATCCAGCCTTCAGCTGTCTCTGCAGGGCCTGGGTGGGCCTGAAGATTTTGGAGGTACAGACGCGGAAAAGGGCCAGTGCAGGCTTTTGGCAAGAGCGAGGTCGTGGGTCTCACGCACGCCCTTCCTGCCCACGCGCCACCCCAAGGCCACGCGGGCAGGCGTGCCGAAGTTAGATGCGACGGGCTTTCAGATAGGCAGCCCTGAGCACGAGCTGCTGCGGCTGCTGGAGCTCGCAGGTTTTTCCGAGCCTGAGTCGGTGGAGCCCGTGGCGAGCACGCGCCTGGGCGGGCGGGAGGTGCGGTGGCAGGAGTTCCTTCGCAGAAGAGAGATGGATGAACGAGCGCCAGCTGCGAACGGTGCAGGCTATGGCTTTCGCATCGAGTTTCCGGAGCCGGTGCAAGGGCCCGTGGCTGTGGGATATGCGAGCCACTTTGGGATGGGGGGATTTGAGGGTGAGGTTGATGGAGGAACCGAATGAGTTTGATCACAAAGAAAGTCTTATCACATAGAAGACTGCATAGGTTATTGGGACCTCCCGATGGATAAAAATAGAGCACTAGAGAGCATTCGCTTCATCCTTGACACATTCAGAGAGATTGATCTGGCCTATGTCTTTGGATCTTTCCTGGAGCGAGATGACTTTCGTGATATCGATGTGGCCATTCATTTGTGCAAAGAGCAATCCCCTTATCAGAGGTTCAAGCTTTCTCAGAGGGTCGCAAGGGATCTCGAACATGGGGTGGAACCCAGAGTTGATTTCGACGTCCGGATCCTGAATTACGCTCCTGCCTATTTTCAATATGAGGTTATCAGCAAAGGGATAGTAGTATTGGAAAGAGATAAAGATAGAAGAATCGATTTCGAAGCCCATCTCATATCCGAATACCTGGACCTGAAGTATATGTATGATCGCCTTGACAAAGCCTTCCTGGCGAGAGCCTGAAAATGAGAGTCTTATTACATCTCAGAGAACTCGATGAGGCAATATCGGACTGGGAAAGATATCAGAAGTTCTCTCTAGAGGAACTTAAGACGGATAGAGATACAAGGAATATGACCCTTCATGCCATGCTGGTCAGCATTCAGGCAGCGATAGACATTTCATCCCATCTAATATCGCAAAATGGCCTCAAGAGACCGGCTACCTATCGAGAGACCTTTGACATTCTTGCTCAGGCCAGCTTGATTCATGAAGAACTGGCAGCGGAACTCTCCGATCTGGCCGGATTTCAAAATATTCTTGTTCATGTTTATTGGGACCTCGACCTGGAGGAGATCTATAGCATACTGCAAAACGATCTCAAGACATTGAGATCCTTTAGAGATGAGATCAAAGAACTTTTAAGCAAAGGCTGTTGATCAGCTCTTGGCTCCAGTCAAATTCTGATTCAGGCAAAATGCTTAAATTTTTTTAATAGTAATTTAAATATGTGGTCATCTTTTTATCTCAAGACGTCCTTTCGATTTTAACGAGGATAGAAGGCGCCCAGAATTATGCAATACGGCACATATTCCTGTTGCGATGTGAATGACAGAGTTGGCAGGTTCTTCAAAGGTGCAACGGCATGGTGCGCGGGCGTGCCCAAGGTGGATGCCACGAGTTTTCAGATAGGCAGCCCTGAGTACGAGCTGCTGAGGCGGCTGGAGCTGGCAGGGTTTCCTGAGCCCCTGGAGATAGAACCCGTTGCGGGCACTCGCCTGGGCGGGTGTGAGGTAAGATGGCAGGAGGTCCTGCGCCAACGGGACGAGCGAAGACCGGCAGCAAACGGGGCGGGCTACAGGCTTATGCATCGAGTTTCCGGAGCCTGTGCAGGGGCCGGTGGCTGTGGGGTATGCGAGCCACTTTGGGATGGGGGGATTTGGAGCCGAGGGCGACTATGGGCACTAGATAAATGTAATGATCCTTATGTATAGTGGGCGAGATGATAGGTCTGGAGAGATCAAGATGGGCATGACGAGATTGAAGGCTGATTTCAGGATTGTGACTCCACTCTTTATGGGCGGGGCAAATCCCCAATCAGCTGAGCTTCGAGTCCCCAGCATCAAGGGAGTGCTGCGCTTTTGGTGGCGAGCATTAGCTCTTGGCAGGCTGGATTCAGTTGAGGGTGTGCGGGCGGAAGAGGCCCGGATTTTTGGAAGCACAAAAGGTCAGTCAAGTGTCAAGCTTCGATTATCCCCTCCTAAAAAGATAAGTCGATTGAAAAAGAAAAGTGTTCTGAATTACAACGGTGTAGGAGATGTTGTAGGGGAAGGAGCCCGATATTTAGGATACGGTGTCATCGAGGCATCAGGAGTGCTTGTTCGGCAATGCATTGAATATCCTCTTGAAGGTGTGCTAGAATTACTCTTCCGACCTAATATTCTTAAAGACGACATCAAAAGCGTAGAAGCGGCTCTTATCGCTATGAGCCTTTTCGGGGGCCTTGGCTCTCGTTCACGCAAAGGCTATGGCTCCTTTAACTTGACAAATCTTACGAAGGACGATGAAACCGAACCGGTGTTCACAATGCCAAGTGACTTGGACGGCCTAAAAGGAGCGATATTGAGTCTATTTGATTTGAATGACAGATACAAGATAATGCCTTATCATGGATGTCCTCCTTATACAGCCTTTAGTGAAATGACGAGAATTGATATCATTGACGAAGGAGATGAGCCTCTTAAGCTGTTGAATTCGATCGGAGAGAAAATGATGGAGTATCGAAGCTACCAGAAATCGAAGACATTCTATGACGATCATCACCTCCTCCGAGCTGCGATCAATGGTGATGTGATCAACCATCCCAGGAGGGTAGTTTTTGGGCTTCCGAATAATTACCATTTCAGCGATGGCGAAAAACCAATAGTAAAACCTAAGACGCATGATAGACGGGCTAGCCCACTCTTCATCCATATTCAACAGTTGAATAAAGATCAATATGCAGCAATAGCAGCAATCTTCCCAGCAGATTTCTTGCCGAAGGGAGAGAAGATAGTTGTTGGAGGATCCCCCGTGGATGTAAATGTCAATGGCTATAAAGTCCTTCATGAGTTTATCGATGGAAAGGGAACGCCCAGGTTTGCATCACGAGTGAGGGTAATATGAGCGACGCTCCAAAGATCCATTTCACTATAGGTCCAGTGCAGGATTTCGTGGCCCAAGCCCGGAGGACTCGCGACCTCTGGAGTGGATCATTTCTTCTGTCTTATCTAACGGGATGCGCAATCAAATGCATTCAAGATAAGCATGGAAAGATTGAGATTCCGGATGTCAGTACGGATCGTCTATTGGATTGGATAAAAAATCCGAGAGATGAAAAGGACAATCCGATGATCGGTTCTCTGCCAAATAGGTTCGAGGCCACTGCGCCAGATCCAGTTGGTGCGGCAGAGTCTGCAGCCGGAGCCGTGTGTGATGCCTGGAAAAAAATTGAAAATACTGTCTATGATATTTACGTTAAAGACATTGCGAATTATGGAATTGGAAGCAAGAACATCTGGGATCGGCAGGTCAAATCGTTCTGGGAGATCTCATGGACCGTGGATTCCAATATAGACTCCATCAACTACCGGAAGAACTGGAGAAGCCATATGCCCCCGGTGGAAGGTGGAGACCATTGCACTATCATGGGCGACTGGCAGGAGATTTCGGGATTTATCAGATCGAAAAATAGGGGAACGAAAGAAAAGCAAGACTTGTTTTGGAGGAAACTTCGGGAGGGGACTGGCGGCATGGATCTACGTGAAGGCGAGCGTCTCTGCTCAATTTCCCTCATCAAGCGCATGTTCCCTAAAGTGTCCAAGGAAGCGATTGGCTGGAATATCAAAGCAGAGAACTGGCCCTCTACTGCTTATGTGGCTGCCATTCCCTGGCTTAAGCTGGCTGCAGAGAAAGCCCCGAATTTATGCGAGGAGTATGCAATAGATGCAATGAAAGAAGCTTCGGAGGTCCGTCGTGAAGGAATATCGGAGAAAGTTGGCATCTCCAGCAATGCCTTGAATGCAAGCTTCCTGAACCTCGATGGCAACTTCTACTTTACGAATGCTATCGAAAACTGCGATCGTACACATCTAAAAGGCACTCCCCGCGAGGGAGATTGCAGAGATGAGAGACAAGAGACTCGGCTGGTGCGTGAAAGACTTAAGGCTAAGCTTAAGAAACTAGCAGACAAAGCCGGCTCTTCACCATCATCATTCTACGGAATGTTAATAATGGATGGAGATAACATGGGCAGCCTCATTAGGGAAAAGGGCGCTTCGGTTAGTGGGGCTCTTGGCAAGTTCACTGGTTCTGTTCACAAAATTATTAAAGACTACAATGGGATCACAATCTACGCCGGTGGCGACGATGTCCTGGCTATGCTTCCTGTTGAGAGAGCAATCGGATGCAGTATGGCTCTTTCAGACTGCTACACGAAATCCTTCAAGAATATTCCAGATTCGAGGTCGACCATATCAGCGGGCCTGGTCTTTTCCCATTATCGCTTTCCCTTGAGTGCTGTGCTCCATGAAGCCCATGATCTTTTGGATGATGTGGCCAAAGAACAAAACGGAAGGGGTAGCCTTGCAGTCAGCATCCTAAAGCCAAGCGGAAAACACTGTCAATGGACATCGACATGGGATTATATCATGGTCTCAGAAGGAAGGAGCCTATTCGACGATCTACTTCCTGCGCTCAAAGTTGACAGACAGTTCTCAACAAGATTCTTTTACAGCATTAGAGAGATCTTCAACGCGCTCTCAGAGGATTTGAGCGAGAAGCCGGGAAGCTACGTGCATCTGACGGAAGGCATGGACCCTGTAGGGCTTCTGGCTGCAGAATACATGATGTCGAGAGAATGGAATGTAACCAGAGAGGATGCAGAGACGCAAATGATAAGACTTCTGAAAATTTGCTGCAGGTCTTGGAGGGATAAGAATGGTAAGGCGATGCCTCCTGAGGAGAGGTGTCTCTCCACAGAGGGACTCATGCTTCTGAAGTTCCTGTCTCAGGTTGGCGAGGAGGTGTACTAGATGGCTCTGAAGGCTTACTGCCTGAGCCCAGTCGATAGCTGGTTCTTTAGGGATGGCAGGCCTTTCAATCAAGGGGAGAAGGCCCAAATAGATGTGCAAAGCATGTTTCCTCCATTTGCTACAACAATTGTTGGGGCGATTCGAGCCGCTCTTGCGAGGAGCATGGGCTGGAATGGCCATGGCGACTGGTCGGCAGACATCAAGGCCAAGCTTGGAGATGACCAGAATCTGAAACCTTTAAAGTTTCAGGGACCCTATCTCGTCCGGCGGACGAATGGAATGATCGAGCCTCTCTTTCCAGCTCCTCTCAATATTGTAGGGATAGAACCACCATGTAGCGAGGTTAATTGGACATTTGCCCGCCTGAACCCAGGTAGGGGCATAGATTGCGACCTTGGAATTGGAGTCAAACTGCCTACTGCAAAGAATGCCACTGGCATGAAGAGCCTCAATGGGTTCTTCTTCACTCAAGAGGATATAAAAAGAATACTCCATGGAAATGAGCTGCAACTGATTAAGCCCATTCGTGGAAAGATGATCTCATGCGTTCCCCAAGGCTGTGAGACGAAGCCCAACCAAGTAGAGATGCTTTGGGATCTTGAATATACCGTTGGCATAGAGAGGAACTACCTCACCAGGACTGCCGAGGAAGGGGCGATATACTCCGCTCAGAGAGTGAGGCTCTGTCGTGGAGTAGCCCTAGCAATGAATGTTGATGGATTGAGCGAGGATCTGAAGCTTCCTGCCACTCTGGCATTTGGTGGGGAGAGCAGGATGGCCTACGCCGAGCCACTTGAGAGGCCAATAGTGATGCCTGAAGCTCCGCCTTTGCCGTCGTCTGGAGGAATCATTCAGTTCACAGTGACTCACCTCACTCCTGCTTACTTCGAAAATGGATTGCCCAGGCCTGGAGAAGAATTTCGAGAAATCCCAGGTGCAAAGGTAATCTCCGCCTGCCTAGAGCGACCTATGAAAATAGGAGGATGGAATTCTGTCCCTGCCCGAAGGGGACCGATACCACTCAAGCCGTTCATTCCACCTGGATCAACTTGGTTTTGTGAGGCAGAAGCGGGACTTGTGGAAAAGATCAGAGAGTTGAAAGGAAGTCATATCGGCGGGTATGCTGATTTTGGATTTGGGCAGATATTGATCGGATCGTGGAAGGATGGTGCATAGAAATGAAGAGCTTGATGATAGGGATGCTAGCAGAGACCGCTATTCATCCTGGATCAGGAAGGTCATCTGGATTCGTTGATCTTCCAGTAGCCAGGGAATCGATAACCCAATATCCTGTGATAGTTGGTTCAAGTTTAAAGGGTGCTCTAAAGGACCGAGCAAGAGAGATATGGCCTGATAGCATTAATGAGAGTGGCGGCAAGAAGGAGCATACGCTGAAACCAGAGGTTGCAAGACTATTTGGACTCCAGGAGGGTGCTGGGGAACTTGTGGTTTCAGATGCCAAGCTATTGCTCCTCCCTGTGAGGAGCTTAACCGGGAATTATAAGTGGGCAACGTGCCCTTACCTACTGGAAAGGATTAAAAGGGATGCTCAGAGAACTCGATACGAGAAGACGATTGATGGACTAAATATCTCTGGAAGGCCTATTAGGGGGACAGTGTGGTCAAATAAAGATGATAATCTCTTTCTCGAAGAACGCGAGTTCAAAGTATCGGGCAAAATAGAATATTCCTTAATTGAGGCAATAAAAAGGCTAATCGCCCATAATGAGACAGCAGAACGACTCGGCGAACAATTGATAATCCTCAACGATGATGATTTTCAATGGTTTGCGAGCTACGGATTGCAGATTAGTGCAAGGAATGTGCTCGATGTGGAGACAAAGGAAAGCAAAAACCTCTGGTATGAGGAGACCCTGCCTACAGATAGTCTTTTTTATACGCTTCTCTTCCTTCGCAGGGATGAAGCGCTAAAAGATGTTGATTCGCTTCTGAAAAGCCTGAAGTATCTGCAGGTTGGTGGAAATGAAACAGTGGGCCAGGGATGGTTTGCAATGAAGCTTTTGGCCCATAATGAAACCAGTGAGGGATGAATTTTGACGGACCTTACTATTGGCCAAAAGCGAGCTGCACACTCATTAGCTGCCATTAAGGGATTAAAAGGCCTGGAATCTGATCAAATTGAGGTGTATGTCCAGCAATTCGCTTCATTGGAGTGGCTCTTCAAGCAACATAACTTGGATATCGGAAAATTTGATAGCTATGTTGAGCGCCTTCCTGCAACTATCGTCACGAATGGTCTTGGTCAAGCTATGGCCTTTGAATTAGCGGCATCTAAACTTGGGAAAACCGATCGGAAGCCAGATGAGCGAGCGCACGAATTGCTTTATCGCATTATTGAAAGTTGGCTTCAGGAACGCCGTTTCTGCCAAAAGGGAATGGACTTGATGAAGACCATAGTTGATAGTAGCCAGGAGGATTACGTAAGGATTCAATACGAAGCCCTAGCATATCTTGATTGGCTTAAGATGTTCACGCAGGCCTATCTAAAGAGGGATTGAATTTGAAGGAAGTTCTTCCTCTATACGGAAATATCACCCCTGTCTTTGAGTTTAATGAGAGCAATGCAGGTCTCTGGTATGATAAATACTGCAACAAATGGTGTATGGACTCCAATAAGGATGGTCTAAAGCGCTGGTCTTTAGAATCCTTCGAGAGCAGGACTTCTGACGACAAAAAGGAATCGATCAATCCAAAGATAGAGTGGATTTCTACAGTTGTCAAGAAAGGCAATGATGAAAAGAGAGTTGGCAGTAAATCTCTATTGAGCGAATTTCATACTCGCAGAAAGCGGCTTCTTAATGAGTCGGGCCAAGAGATGATCTACCTTAGAACATCCGGTCCATTTGTTACAGGCCTCGGGAGGAACCATCCTGTTGAAAATGGATTTGCCTGGCACCATACACTTGGTGTACCTTACTTGCCAGGATCTTCCGTTAAAGGAGTGGTGAGGTCTTGGGCAGCAAGCTGGCTATCTCAGCCTGAAGAAGACATTAACAGAATATTTGGACCTAGGGATTCGAAGGACCATTCATCAAAGGATCACTCAGTAGGATCAATCATTTTCCTGGACGCTCTTCCAATAAAACCAGTCCAACTCAAAGTGGATATCATTACCCCGCACTACGGACCTTACTACCAGGATGAGAAGGGCAAGACTCCTCCTGCCGACTGGCATAGTCCAATTCCTGTCCCGTTTCTGGCTGTGGACTCCAATCAGGAGTTCGTCTTCGGTCTCATGCCGAGAAGGCTTGGTTATCCAAAAGATGTTAATGACTGCTCGAAAGCAAAAGGATGGCTAGTTGATGCATTGAAAGACCTTGGCGGAGGGGCCAAAACCGCGGTAGGATACGGCAGGTTTGAGAGTTTTGTTCCAAGGTGAACGAATGGAAAGTTAAATAGAATGCTTAGCGGGCGATCAAATGAGGGGACCCAGCGCTGCTGAGATGACCCTAATTGATCAATTTCGCTAGGATTGAATTGCCCCGATTAGTAGCAAACATTGATGTGATTTAACAGAAAGGATGAATGCCCATGTACGCTATCTTGCAAGCTATCGTTGATTTTTTCAATCACCCGTTCTTTATAGTTCTAGGTGGTATGACAAGTCTGCTAGTCCTACCAGCGCTGCTATACACTACTTACCTCGTAGGAAAAGGAGTTATACCCGTATTGATTAGACTCGGAATGGGGCTATCACAAAGAAAGATCGCTGTATTTGCAGAAGGAGATGAGTTTGACGACCTGAAAAGCATGCTCTTAGATTCGGGGATACTGAGGGAATCGAACATCGTGAAGATCAACAAGAATTCTATCAAAAAAGCAGAGCATATGACTATATTCTTGGTTCATTGGATGAGTTTTAAGTCAGAAATTGATAGAATTCTGGAAATGAAAAGTGATCCTGCTGCGCTGTTTGTCTATGCTCCGCAGAGTGAAGGTCGCATCGATGATGATGCAATAGCGAAAATTAATCGAGAAAGCAACACAACTATAATGAATTTTAGAGGAAGACTTCTCAATGATATTCTCATTAGCATGATCACTACGAGATATAAAACGAAATAGACCATAGGACAACAGTTCCGGAGGAAAGCGAGCTCCTACGGCTAGCGTAATCCATGCAGTGTATCCTTCGAGAGTGATGCTGCGAGAGGAGAAATCCCTGCTCTACAAAGCGCAAGAGGTATTAAGCCTGTGTCAGAAGCTTATCTAAACTAGTGGAGGAAGTTTCTGGATGTCAGAGAGCAATATCATTCCCTCTAAATTCATCTACTCCATCGCCGTCTCCTCGCCCATCACCCCAGCCGAGCCGCTGCCGCCTCTGCCCGAAATCCCCCGCGGCTCCCTCGTCATCGTGGAAGGCCGCGCCCCCATCTGGCGCTACGGCATGGCTCTCCACAAGCTGCACGGCTCGCCCGCGGCCGCTGTCGCTTTCTACGACCCGCGCCTGGGAGCGGTGGTGGTTGCCAGCCACAACCAGCAGTGGACGGTTGGGCAGGTGGTGGATGTGACACTGCCTGCAGAGAAGTAGAGCGCCGTCCTCACAATCGGGCAACTCTCACTTCGGCAAGGCCCGGAACAGAGATGCTATTCAATTGTAACTGGAAACGGTCGTCGTCGCTTGGCCTGCCGCGGCCTTGAGCGGCGCCCCAGGCACAACGCGGGAGGCCCGCAGGCCGACTCGCGGAACCCCGTAAGAAAAATGGAAAGCTGTCCTTGTCTAAATCTGGTGAGATCTATCTGCAGTTGATGTTCCAAATGCATCCCGTAAATCCATAGAGAGCTAACCGTTCGCATGAGCGGGCCACCGAGCCTGCCGGGCCCGACTGGAGAATATTGAAAAATTTATAAAACTAAAGTAGTTCGCTTGCTATGCCGTCTCTCTGCGGCTCGCTCGTCATAATAGGGCAGGTTAATCCGACATGGCGCTGCGCTCGGAAGAGCACGAGCACGCCTGCTGGAGCGGTTACATTCTCCGATCTCCTGCTTGGTGCAGTGGTTGTAGCCTGTCACAAATGCCGAGCAAAAAGATATTTATCGTTCATTGCCAATATTGAAGATATGGATATTGAGCTGAGGTCGTGGAGATGAAGCAAATGCTCGTTGATATCTCCAGAAAGATTGACGACGTCCTTGGCGAGAGCATGATGGCAACACTCATGAAACTGTCAGAGGAATCGATCATTTAAGTCTTCAGTTAACCTCTTCTCGTATTGTGCATAGACCCGTTTCCGATCATATCAGCTCTCAGCGGTCTCTTTCCAGTCTGCGACAACACCTAGTTCCATTGCTTTTTCCACTGAGATGGTATGCACATCTTTGTCAACCGCCTCAAAGTTTTGATAAAGACAATTGTGCGTATCCTTCAGCAAAGCAGGCAGCTCTTTTAGCCGGAAGCGCACAGCGTAATGCTTACAAACTGTACCGTCGAGCCCGATCACCAGGTCCGGAACCCGGGTTTTAACATCGGGGCCGAATTTGAGTTTTCGACCATCATCCACGGCTTGAGCCGCTACCTGTTGCCCCCATGCGCGCAAATCTTCGGCTCCCGCAAGCCAAACATAGCGGCAAACAATGACCGGTTTGCCAGCGTGAAAGAAGAAGACGCTCATTCGCTTGGGCAATTCATTCTGCCACTCGTCGCGGATTTCCCCATACCAGACGAAGAGAGCAACAAAAAAGGTTCCGACCGCGAGATACGATTGAAGATTGCTTAGCCATCCTGCCCAATTGGTGGGACTCACAGAAGTCACCATGGTCGCATTCTGGATCTGCATTGGCGGGTACAGTTCGTTCCAGGCATGCAGAGCGATGACGACCGCCAATATCGCAGATATCATGATAACGACCTTCACGCCATGACGCTTTAGAATATGCAAGAAGATCTCCAGATGCTCACGCCAACCAAACGGCTTAAGATCTGGCCCGAGATCACATCCTGGGATGGCTGGTAGCGCGTTCATGGCGTTTTCTTTCATGGTTCATGATTGAGTATTGGCTTTTTATATATCTATGTCATGACCAATGACTCTCGTCAATTTGGCAGAGCGGCATGGCGCGTTGCAGGCCGCACGCCTCGCTCGCGGCCCTTTTGCGGATCCGATGCCTCTTCTTCCCGATCTCCCCGCAGCTCCCTCGTGCCCGCGGATGCCCGCGCGTCCGGGCTTGGGCGCGGGGTTACGCTCGACTGCATGAGTCTCGCCCAGGGTAGACATAGCTGCCGGAAGAGAAGTTTAGATAGCAGCAACTCAAACCCTATGCTGCAGAGATCTGACGAGCAGGCCCCCTTATTCTCATCAAGGGCCATCCGGGCCAGACGGATGGACTACCCATGTCCGAAAAGACGTGGCCCAATTGAAGCTCTTCTTAGAAACTATTTGCGCCTGTTTGATACCACTATCCACATTTCCGAAAAAGAAATGGGCGTTGTGAAGATGCTTATTACAAAGATATTTATTATTTCATTACCAATAATGGAACCGAGTATATTGATCCGGGCTGGGAGACCATCTGAGATCTCAGTCAAACTAGCAGATTTTCAAAATGTGGGTGCTGACGGTCATAAGGAGGGGGACAGAAGAGTGCTGATAGAAGACATCAAAAAGCACATCCTGCTGGATAGTTATATAATAACATTTCATGCCCGTGGAAGGATGGATGAGCGGGGTATTTCCACTGAAGATCTGGTTAATTTAATATTGGATGGACGTGTAATAGAAGATTATCCTGACAGCAAGCCATGCCCCTCTGCCCTTATAGCGGGCATTGCAGGTTGGCGATGCTGTCATGCCGTGGTTGCGTTGTGCGAAAACCACTTGCGTATAGTGACAGTCTACTGGCCGGAGGATGGAGAATGGACAAACAATATGATGAAAAGAAAGAGCTGATCCCTGACACCTGTAACTGCGGTCGAGGCAGATTGCGACGTGGAATCACAGAGTATGTCACTAAAGTCAACGGGGGCGTAGTGGTGATTAAGAATGTTCCGGCATTGATATGCGACCTTTGTGATGAAAAATATCTAACGCCGGAAGTGTCCAGAGAGATTGACAAGGTTGTGAAGGATTTCCGTGAGGGAAGGCTTCTGGCAAAACCCATTGCAGCCGGTGAGGTTGAACTCAAGATAAAGGAAGCAGCTTGATAGGATTAGAATTGCGTGATCCGGTTTTAGATCCATATAACTATCTTTGTCCTGAGCCCAAAACCGCCAATCTTGAGGAGGATTGATGCACGCAATTGAGATCTTCTACAGTGAAGAGGATACGGAATTCATTGCTCAAGAGTCCCTTCCGATAATCGAAAATGCTTTGGAAAATATTGTCCTCAAACCAAATCTATGCTTATCCTTCTTAAAGGACCAATCCTTTCCAACCTTAACTTCCGTCAAACAAGGTATCACCTTCAGCATCTCATTTCCTGCCTCTTCCATCACACCTTGCAGCAATTTCGCGGCTTCCCGTGCTTGTTTGTCTGGCACTTCCAGCAGAATGCTGTCATGAACTGCATTTATCAGCTTGAAATTGCTGTATTTGGGCAAAGTGAGTTTCTCAAACAATCTTCCCAAAGCCATCTTCTGGAGATCTGAACCGGATGCTTGAACAGGAGTGTTTATCAGCGCATTTCTAAGCCTCGGATCAACATATCTGATACGTCCTAACACGGATTTGGAGATCTTGTATTCCACTCCTTCTATTACTACGGTCGGGGCTCCTTCCGTTACCTCTTGCTGCCATCTCTTCAAACCGGGATAAGTTCTATAAAATCTGTATAGGAAATCTCTGGCTTCATCCTCAGTCAGGTTGGGAAGCTTGCTCTGAACCATATTGGCACCGCCTCCGTATACCGTTCCATAATTCAGAGTCTTGGCTATCTGCCTCTCCTCTTCTGATATCTTAGTCTTCTGAAAGATGGCCTGTGCCGTCTGCTTATGCGGGTCAAGACCTTTCCTGAAGATCTTGAGCATGACCTCGTCCCCGGATAAAACGGCAATGATCCTCATCTCTATGGCAGAGAAGTCCGCCTCTACAAGAGACATTCCCGGCGCGGCTGCAAAGAGACCTTTTAGGCTGGGGTCTCTCGGAACCTGCTGAATATTGGGCCGGGAACAGGTGATGCGACCGCTTCTGCCGCCAAGCTGCTCCAGCTTCGGATAGATGCGACTATGATTGCGATTGCTATTTCTATTACTATTGCCATTAATATCTTGATCCTCTCCGGCAGAATTCACCCAATTTTTTAAAAATCCAATATTCTGCCTCAGCCCTCTGTATTTCAATAACAGCTTTATAAATGAGTTATCCGGATCTTTCAATAATATTCGTTCCAGGTCTGCGGCCGTTGTGCTTTCTGTAAAATATCCGAGGCTCCGTAGCAATTTCTTCACTTGCTCGGGATTGCGAGGATTGAATTGCTTATTGGGTCGGCTGGAATTTGCGTGATGCTGCAACTCCTTTTCCAGCTCATCTTTTTCCAGAATCAGGCTATCCAGCAACTTCTGGCCCAAATCTCTGTTGAAACCCATGCCGTTGTATTCCATCTCTACCAATGCAGGCAGTGCCTCAAACTCCACTCCGGCAACTCTTGTGAGGCCTTGCCGCTCAATGAGAGCCTTCTGCTTGGGATAGACTCGCTCCAAAACAGTGCTCGCTCTTGAGGCATAATCCAGTTGTCTGGGAGAAAGCTCGATCCCGCCCTGCCGGTCAGAAGTCTTTGGACTCTCATCCAGTTTCCATCCCAGCAGCACCTCGCATATTTCTGGCAGAGACTCTTCCTCGTATGGAAGGCCGCAATTGAGCATCTGCATGGCCAGCTTGATATCCCAGAGGTTAGAGAGCCTCAATCTTTGGCCCAGGTTTGATCTGACGACGCCCATATCATGCTGCAGATTGTGGCCGATCACCCGGCAGGCCGGATGCTCCAGGAGAGGCACAACTTCAGAGAGCAGCTCCGGAGCCAGCAGAGCCTGCCCATAGTCGCCTGCAATTGATATCAATCTAAGCCCGGGATACCTGCCGGCATCTCCTGCTGCTTTCGCACCTCTGGCACCTTCCGCACTTCCGGCTGTGGTCAGATGCAGATACAGATTCGAGGGCTCCTTATGTGGCTTGCAAGACCACGAAGTCAACACCGCCTTAGCGACCAGACTGATACCCCATTTTGAACCGACGCAACCTTACAATTTTTTCTGATTCAATTGTTCGAATAGAGATACCCGGGTTTCAAATAAGATTCTTTCTGTCAATCTATGAATTTCTTCCAGGCAACCTATATATCTTTTAGAGTATTATTAAACTCTGAGGCTTAAGATTGGAGGATAATGCAGGCTCAATGGCGGAAGTGCCGGACCTAATTCCGGCTCGTATGCTGAGCGAGTTCGTCTACTGTCCCAGGCTCTGCTACATCGAGTGGATAGATGGAGAGTTCGTGGATAATGAAGACACCGTTGACGGCAGGTTCCAGCATCGTCGGGTGGACTCAGAGGCCGAGAAAATTCAGGAGGACGAATTTGAGACCTTTCACGCCAGATCCGTCTCCCTGGACGGCTCCAAAGTAGGAGTCACCTGCAGGATAGATCTTCTGGAGGGAGAGGGCAAGAGGGTGACGCCTGTAGAGTACAAGCGAGGCAGGGCCCCTGATATTCCGGAGGGCGCTTATGAGCCGGACCGTGTCCAGCTCTGCGCTCAGGGCCTGGTTTTGAAAGAGAACGGCTTTCAGTGCGACCAGGGAATAGTCTATTTCGTCCGCTCCAAAAAGAGGGTGTTGGTCGCCTTCGACAAAGCTCTGCAGCAGAGGACCCGGGATCTGATCTCGAATCTCAGAAAAACGGCACTCAAGAGAGAGATGCCGCCTCCTTTGCAGGACAGCCCCAAGTGCAACCGCTGCTCTCTGGCGGGCATCTGCCTCCCCGATGAGGTAAACCTCCTCCAGGAGATAGAAGCCAACGGAGGAGTAGAGAAAAGTGGAGAGAAAGGGCTGCTCGGAAAGATCAGAAAGCTCCTCCCGGCCAGGGACGACGCTCTGCCCGTTTATGTCGTTGGCCACGGCAATATGGTGAGAAAGAAGGGCGACCTCCTGGAGATCTGGTCTGCCGTGAAAGACGGGGCGTTGGGTGAAAAGGACGGCGCAAAGGAGGAGAGAGGCGGCAAAGGGAAAGATGGCAGAGTGTTGGAGGTCAGGCTCAGAGAGATCTCGCAGGTCAACCTCTACGGCGGGGTGGAGATCACGACTCCAGCTCTTGCGGATCTTATGCAGCGCGGAGTGCCTGTGATGCACTTCACTCGCGGAGGCTGGTTCCAGGGAATAAGCAGCGGGCATACGCATAAGAATGTAGAGCTGCGGATGAAGCAGTTTGAATGGGCAATGGACCGCAAGAAGTCGCTAAGCATCGCGAGGTGCCTGGTTTACGGCAAGATCAAGAACTGTCGGACTCAGGTGCGCAGAAATGATCCGGAATCACCTGCAAAGGTGCTGGAAAAGCTGGATAAGCTCTCAGGCGATGCAAAGAAGGCTTCGAATATTGAAAAGCTTCTCGGCATCGAGGGAGCGGCAGCGGAGATCTATTTTGGCCGCCTGGACGGCCTGCTGAAGGGTGATCAGGGATTCACTTTCCAGAACAGGAACCGGAGGCCTCCGTTAGATCCGGTAAATGCCGTGCTCTCATATCTTTACGGCGTTCTGGCCAAGGAGATGTTTGTGACCCTCCTGGCGGTGGGCTTCGATCCTTATCTCGGATTCTACCATCAGCCCAGGTACGGCCGTCCTGCCCTGGCCCTGGACATGATGGAGGAGTTCAGGCCATTGATCGCGGACTCAACTGCAATTACTCTGTTCAATAATCGCGAGCTTTCAGAGCGGGATTTCATCAAGACCGGAATTGGCATTTCCTTGATGCCCAAGGCAAAAAAGAGAGTCATAGAAGGCTATGAGAGGCGCATGGAGACGGAGATCACGCATCCACTATTTGGTTACACCGTCAGCTATCGACGCGTACTTGAAGTCCAGGCCAGACTTCTGTCTAGGGTCCTATCTTGCGAAATAAAAGAATATCCCGCTTTCTTGAGGAGATAAGGTCATGAGTGGTCTGAACGTTTTCATAGTCAGCTATGACATAATGGACCCCAAACGATTGCAAAAGGTTCATAAGACCATGAAAGGATTTGGAGAGCCGATACATTACTCGGTTTTCCTGTGCAATTTGACTCCAAAAGGTCGAGTGGAAATGAAGGCTGCACTATTTGGGCTCATTAAACAGGATCAGGACAGAGTTATGATAATTGATCTCGGCAACGTGGATGGCAAAGTGATGGATCGAGTCGAATTCCTCGGTGTCAATCCACAGGAATCAGAGAGAAAGGCGATTGTCATTTGATAGATGCCACTCAAAGAAGCGCAACCGATATAAACATTGAGAAATAACAGCCGAACCACTTGATTTGGTGAGAAGGCCCCTGACGTTCAGGACCATCCGAGCCAGACGGATGGGTAAGGGACGGAGAACGTCCCATTTCACGCACCTAGGTGATGTCCAAAACCCTGGGAGGTGCGTGAAATATCTCTGCATATCGAAAATGCCTTTATGTTGAGGTCAACTTTCTAAAGGAATTAGTGAAAGTTGAATAGGTGCGTGAAAATCGCCTTTTTTTCGATATCAGTAAAGGCCCTAAATAGGACCCTCACAATCCATGTCTGAAAAGACGTGGCCCAATTGAAACGCAACTTCTCGCTTTTCTATCAGCAGGCTAAGCGAGACACAATCCATGTCTGAAAAGACGTGGCCCAATTGAAACTTCCCCCCCATCTTCGATCTTTGCACCCTGCAGAGCCCCACAATCCATGTCTGAAAAGACGTGGCCCAATTGAAACTCCTTCATCGAGCACGATATCCATGAGAAGCTTCAGGCAATCCATGTCTGAAAAGACGTGGCCCAATTGAAACTTTTTCGGTTAACAAACGTTCGCGTTCTATATTAGCATTTACAATCCATGTCTGAAAAGACGTGGCCCAATTGAAACATATTTTTAAAATTGGTAATGTGGAGAATATCCCACAATCCATGTCTGAAAAGACGTGGCCCAATTGAAACTCTGCTTCCGAAACCCAAAGTACAGACACGATGGGTCAATCCATGTCTGAAAAGACGTGGCCCAATTGAAACTCATCGGTTTTGTACTTAAACTGCTAGACGAAATTCAATCCATGTCTGAAAAGACGTGGCCCAATTGAAACACGATTATGCGGTTAGCAAGGCCGTCAAGGACCTAACAATCCATGTCTGAAAAGACGTGGCCCAATTGAAACGCCGATACATTGAAGCATCCAGTAGCCGACATCTTTCAATCCATGTCTGAAAAGACGTGGCCCAATTGAAACTTTTTAGTGCGACCTTGGTTTACACTTCCAACCTTGGCAATCCATGTCTGAAAAGACGTGGCCCAATTGAAACGCCGTTTGCAATTGCATATCCTGTTGGTATAATCCAATCCATGTCTGAAAAGACGTGGCCCAATTGAAACTGCTGGATTAGCAGGTGCATATTTAGCCAATATGACAATCCATGTCTGAAAAGACGTGGCCCAATTGAAACATTATCTGCTCAAGGGTAAACGGCATACCATCCGATGTCAATCCATGTCTGAAAAGACGTGGCCCAATTGAAACGCCATTTGGCATGGCTTGCCCCGAGATGATCATTCTCTCAATCCATGTCTGAAAAGACGTGGCCCAATTGAAACTTATCCTTTTTGCTATTCTAATCCCTCCTCTAACTTCAATCCATGTCTGAAAAGACGTGGCCCAATTGAAACCTTGATAGCTAATCTGCAACCGCAGCGAGATTATTTTTCCCAATCCATGTCTGAAAAGACGTGGCCCAATTGAAACATAACCAACCTGCTTTTTTAATTTCTATGAATTCTTGCTCGCAATCCATGTCTGAAAAGACGTGGCCCAATTGAAACTATCGATATTATTACCGCGACGATTACTATAATCCCCAAGACCCAATCCATGTCTGAAAAGACGTGGCCCAATTGAAACGAGATCTTCCAGTATATATCCGAGATTTTCAACTTGACAATCCATGTCTGAAAAGACGTGGCCCAATTGAAACTTCATCTCCCTGGTGATAAGCCGCAAGAGAGCGCTATCCAATCCATGTCTGAAAAGACGTGGCCCAATTGAAACATAGCAAAAGCTATGTACTTCACGTACGCGACTCAATCAATCCATGTCTGAAAAGACGTGGCCCAATTGAAACGGAGGAAATCCTTTCGGCAACAAATTTCCCGTATTCTACAATCCATGTCTGAAAAGACGTGGCCCAATTGAAACTCTTCTTCAGAAAGATACTTATAATCAGTAGCCATCCAATCCATGTCTGAAAAGACGTGGCCCAATTGAAACTTAATTTCATAGCCTCCCCGATGGTTTACGGCACTCAATCCATGTCTGAAAAGACGTGGCCCAATTGAAACCTTTTAGTAGATGATTCGTTTACAGTCTTCTTTGATTCAATCCATGTCTGAAAAGACGTGGCCCAATTGAAACGTACGAGCCATTAACCAGTTTGGTTGAGCCATTGACCCAATCCATGTCTGAAAAGACGTGGCCCAATTGAAACTACAATTACACGCTCCACCTGCCATTACTTGGCCCATGCAATCCATGTCTGAAAAGACGTGGCCCAATTGAAACGAAGGTGTCATTCGCGATATCCATCATCGAAAGGGTCCAATCCATGTCTGAAAAGACGTGGCCCAATTGAAACTTTTTCGAGGTACACGCTCGTTATTTTCCGAAACTGCAGCCAATCCATGTCTGAAAAGACGTGGCCCAATTGAAACATGTATTATCATGCGTTAATGAATTCGGACGTGTCCAATCCATGTCTGAAAAGACGTGGCCCAATTGAAACGCTGTTGCGTTCGCTGCCTGGGCGATCCCCTGGACCACAATCCATGTCTGAAAAGACGTGGCCCAATTGAAACCCGTAATCGTTTGCATTTATTGTCCTTGGCTCTGGCTCAATCCATGTCTGAAAAGACGTGGCCCAATTGAAACCAAATAAATCGACTAGATTCATAACTCACCTCGGACCAATCCATGTCTGAAAAGACGTGGCCCAATTGAAACTTTTTCTCTTCTCAACCATTTATTATGCCTCCGTTATTCAATCCATGTCTGAAAAGACGTGGCCCAATTGAAACTCATCATAGACCGAACTAAGAGATTTCCACTCGTCCTCAATCCATGTCTGAAAAGACGTGGCCCAATTGAAACCTTCCTGAGCAAGGTCCCATACCGAGGTTCACTTTCGGGTCTCCATGACTGAAAAGTCGTGGCCCAATTGAAACCCCATGTGGTATGATAAATACCCCAATTACAGTTCCGTCTCCATGACTGAAAAGTCGTGGCCCAATTGAAACGTTAGCGACACAACGGATACAACAACCCCCCAGGATTCGTCTCCATGACTGAAAAGTCGTGGCCCAATTGAAACTTCTCAATCAGAATAATTCCTCCATTCTTAGAGTTTAGTCTCCATGACTGAAAAGTCGTGGCCCAATTGAAACTTCTTTAAGCACTATAATCGGTTGTGCAAGCTGATTGTCTCCATGACTGAAAAGTCGTGGCCCAATTGAAACACAAAGCAAGTTAGTTTTATGAGGCTTGCTTTCGAGTCTCCATGACTGAAAAGTCGTGGCCCAATTGAAACATTTGCCTGAAGGCCTTAAATAGTTGGTTATCTGTGCAGTCTCCATGACTGAAAAGTCGTGGCCCAATTGAAACCTTTATTGATTATTTCTCAAATCATCCGCATACACCGTCTCCATGACTGAAAAGTCGTGGCCCAATTGAAACTGGGCAAATCTCGGATCGTTTATATCCAGATCAACTATGTCTCCATGACTGAAAAGTCGTGGCCCAATTGAAACCCAGTAAGAGGCTTACAACCACGCATAATCCAACAATGTCTCCATGACTGAAAAGTCGTGGCCCAATTGAAACAATAGGATGAACAGCGCAAGATATATCCCTTAATATCTCTAAACGTTCCTTTATTATGTTCGCCGAATATATCTTGGCAGCTTTGGAAAGGGCAGAGTACAAGGTTATTGATGATCCCGAGCCCATATTTGAGGAGGCCCCGAGCTTGACGGCGTTTGGGCAACCGGAAATACGGTAGAGGAGTGCCGTAGAGAGCTCATTTCTGTCATCGAGGGCTGGATTGCCTTGAGGCTCAAGATGGGGGACACCATTCCATCGATCGGAAATGTAGGCATAAATGTTTCAACGGAGCCATTAGGCGAAAATCCCTAATCCCCATCATGGCGAAGAAATAGGGGCAAGCCTCCTTGCAGAGATTTTGAGGAAGGCAAAAATCAGCCGTGAAGATTGGCTTTCATCTGCATAGCCAGTATCCCAAAAATTTTAAGGAAATCCTAATTCAATCGACTGCCTTTCCAATACCATCATTCCTTCAATCCTATCCATGGATGAAACGATGAAAAGGTCGTGACTCCATCGGAAACATTGAGCTTCCAATAGTCTGCATCTTGACTGTTGTCGACGCTCGGCCGGCCTCGGCCTTTAGCTTGAAATTCATTACTCGAAGGGGCTAACATAGCGGGAGCCGGCCGCGCTCGTGGCCGCCCGTGGTCCGGGCCTTCCGGGCCTAGCGGCTATGTTGTCCGGTCGGGCAGCGTGCATGCACGAGTGAGCACCTGCGCGTGCGAGAGAATTCAACCGAAGCTCGCTCGGTAGGCGTGGGCTGCAATAAAGCTTGAGCCCCCCGCAAAGAACTGGTCCAGTTCATATCGATTCGGAGATATTTTGGACGCAGGTGAAGAACTAAAGATCTTATCCATCTCTGAGTTCGAGGTGCATCTAGTTGCGAAAGCTTCCGGTTGCTAGCGGTGAGCAGTTAATCAAGGTGTTTCGCCGATTAGGATACGAAATAATTCGGCAAAAAGATATCCTGCAGTGTAACTCTCAGATCGAAGCTTTGATCTCCTTGAATCGCAATAATAATTTATGCGTATCGAAGATCTCCGGAATAAAAAGCGAGAGGAAATTCTGAAGATTGCTGCAAAGCATGGCGCTCGTAATGTCAGGATCTTCGGTTCCGTTGCCAGAGGCGAGGCAGACTCAAAGAGCGATCTGGATATTCTGGTAGAGTTTCTTCCAGGCTCAACCTTGCTTAGCCACTCCGCCATGATTCGAGAACTTGAATCTCTCCTGAAAATCAGGGTCGATGTAGTCAGCGACCGTGGGCTGCGAGAGAGAATTCGAGAGCGGGTTCTGAACGAGGCGGTGCCTCTTTGAGGGATGACGGGGAGCGTCTTCGTGATATTAACGAGGCCATAGAAAAGATTGAGAAGTATGTTTCCATTGGCTATCAGGCCTTTATCGAAGACGAACGAACACAAGTCTGGATAATTCATCACCTCCAGGTTATCGGCGAAGCTTCGAACCATCTCTCGGATGAGCTGACAGAACAAAATCAGGACATTCCCTGGGCCGATATCGTGGGCTTAAGAAACATTCTCGTGCACCAGTACTTTGGAATTGATCTTAGACAAGTCTGGGAGACCGCAGAGCTTGATATGCCGATCTTGAAAGCTAAGGTTAGGGAGATCCTGCAAGAGATAAATGGTAAATAGCGACCCGATCAGGCATACCTGCGCGGGGTTCCGGCCGCGCTCATGTCCGCCTGTGGTCCGGGCCGTGCAGGTTTGCCGCGTTGTCATTTGGGCGAGCCGAATGCGCGCGCGATCTGGCACACATGCTCAGGAGCATGCTGCCTGAGGGTGCGGCGTCTTATTCCAAGAGCTTGCGGAATTCCTCTTCTGTTATGTCCAACTGCTTGAGAATTTCGTAAAAAAGCCAGCTTCCGATCTCGCTATTGCCATGTATTGGAATAGTTGTTGCTCGTCCGTCGGGATGCTTCCATCTGGCGTGGCTGCCTTTTTGCCGCACCATCTGAAATCCGAGCTTCCTGGCTGCCTTCTGCAGGTCCCTAGCTTTGGCAGGCATGAGTGGCTAACACATCAACATCCGCAGGGAGCATGCGTCCTTCTTCTTCGTACTCTTCCTGGATCATCCCGAAGACGTTTATTAGCTCGGCCTGTGCCTCCTCAGGAGTCTGGCCCCAGGCGTGGCAGCCCGGAATTGCAGGTACATAGGCCACGAATGTACCGTTGTCTTCTGGGCGAAGGATTACCGTGTAGTCATAAAGGCGTTTCATTGGGATTACTTCATCCCTATTCGCATATAATACTACTCAATGATGAAATGTCGTCCGGGCGGGCTGGCTTGCCTGGCAAGCGCTCGGGCTCGGGGGCAGGAGGCAGGATGGGCCTCGGGTCATTTGGGCAGTATCCGGAAAGGGCAGTTTTCCTGGAGCAGGATTGGGAAAGCAATGCACTCGGTTTACTATTAATATCATCCGATTATTATACCTTAACAACTAGCAATTTCACCAAAGAGAAACAGACCACACAGAGGACGCACAGAGACTTTTTAGCAGAGCGATCTTTTGCAAGCTGCAGCTTGTGATCCTTGCGGGCCGCTGGCAGCAGCGCCGGGCAGCCCATCGACCGTTTGTGGTGCGGCTGCGCTCGAGTCCGCCGCCCGTGGTCCGGCCTTCCGGGCTTGCGGCTATGTCGTCCGGGCGGGCAGCGTGGACGCACGCGCACCCGCGCGCGGGAGAATTCAACCGAAGCTCGCTCGGTAGGCGTGGGCTGCCATGAGGCTTCAGCCCTCTGCAAAGGACTGGTCCAGTTCATGTCGGTTCGTCATGATCATCCGATCCGGCACCTATGGAAGCTTCTGCTTTTCTTTGGGGAACCTAGAAATATTAAGCAATACCATTGTCAGTGAAGAGCGGTGAAAAGATGCTGGTGAAATTTGAAGTATACTTTGATGGTGAGTTCTGGTGTGCCCGGGGAATAGGTGTCAGCATCTTTACACAAGGCAAGACCCTCGATGAGCTGATGGAAAATATCAAAGAAGCATCGAGCCTTCACTTTGAAGATATTTTGGACGCAGGTGAAGAACTAAAGATCTTATCGATCTCTGAGTTCGAGGTGCATCCAGTTGCGAAAGCTTCCGGTTGCTAGCGGTGAGCAATTAATCAAGGTGCTTCGCCGATTAGGATATGAAATAATTCGGCAAAAAGGAAGTCATGTCCGATTAGGAAAACAAACTGAGGCTGGAGAGCATAAAATCACAGTTCCACTGCACGATGAACTGGCAAAAGGCATGCTCAACGATATCTTGGCAGATGTCTCAATCTGGAATGGAATTTCAAATGATGCCATAATTGAGATGCTTGAAGATCTTTGAACAATGGCAATCAAGATGCAACATATTTCAGCAGTCTCATTTTAGCAATCCTTGAGGATTATCGGCAGCAGCGCCGAGCAGCCCCATCGACCGTTTGGTGGCGCGGCTGCGCTCATGACCGCCGCCTGTGAGCCGGAGCCGTCCGGTCTCATGTGCGTGTCGTCCATGTGGGCCCGCATGCATGCACGAGCGGGCATCCGCGCGTGGGAACCTTTTAAAGAGGGCTTCTTGGCAGGTTGAAATAAAGCAGCATCGCAAGGTAAGAGAATCAGGCAGCCACGTATTGTCGAATCTCCACTTGCGCTCCTGTCTTGGCCCGCTCTTCTGCATCCTTGAGCAACTCGGCGGTAACCAACTCGCTGATGTATGCTTCTCCACAATTCGGGCAAACTTGAGCAGGCACGCATTTCACTACCATTGTCAGGCAACCGCGCTCAAAAGTAACTGTTGTTGTGCCAGGCTTAGTAGATCCTTTTTTGCAGATAACGCATTTCATGAAATCCTCTGCTGCCGTGATCTTGCGCTCAAACATCCGCAGAACCGCATGGAGTCGGTATGTAATTTTTTCGCAACTCATGGCTAAGCCGTCATCCAATTATTTGTCATCCCATCCAATAAATCTTTTCTGCTGCAAGAATACCGACCCACCACTTGCCTTGCCTCGTGTCCAGCTTAGGCTCATGGTTGCAGCCTGCGGGCCGGGTTTTTCCGGGCTTGCTGCGTTGTTGTCAGGGCGGGCCCGCATGTACGAGCGGGCATCCAAGCGTGCGGGAGCATGCCTCAGCCCAGAGATCGCTCGGCGGGCGAGGGTTGCAATTCGAGCTGGACCGCCGGGAGTGTTTTGAGAGGCAAATCAATTATATGTCCAAAGAGGCTTAGTATGATTGGTTAATTATCTCAATGAGGCTAACAATTTGAAAGTCCGAGCCGTCATCAAGCTAGTAGAAGAAGATAGGATGGTTCCTTGATAGAACAAGAGGTAGTCACAGACAATACAAGCACCATTTTAAGAGTGGATTGGTGACCATCTCCGGGAATTTGGATGATGAAGTACCAAGGGGTACCTTGAATAGCATATTGAAGCAAAGTGGTATCAAGGAGATAGGGAAAGATGACTGAATATCTGATCATCATTGAAAAGGCCGAAAATAATTACGCTGCCTATTGCCCGGATTTGCCCGGTGTCATAGCTACTGGTCCAACGAGAAAGGAAACTCTGGAATTGATGAAAGAGGCAATAGAGTTTCACCTGGAAGGGCTGAAGGCGGAGTCTCTAAGCATACCTGAACCAACTACAACGGCCGCTTCTGTCGAAGTGAGCGTGTAAACTAGAATAAATAACAATTTTGCAGAGGCAATACTTGCAGCCTTGTTGGGCTCCAACTTCTACAGCTTTGCTGTCTTGGCTTGTTTCGCGGTTTGCCGGATTCGCTTGCCTGCACATGCGCGTGCGCGCTCGGGGGTGCAGGAGGCCGGTCGGATCTGAGGGCCAGGTGATGCCTGCCTCCGGAAAAAGCAGTTCTTCTGGTGCAGGATTGGAAAAGCAATGCACTCGGTTTGTTATTAATATTTTAAGATAATTATAACTTAACCGCTAACAAATTCACCACAGAGACACAGAGCGCACAGAGGACGCACAGAGACTTTTTAGCAGAGCGATCTGTTGCGAGCTGCAGCTTGTGATCCTTGCGGGACTATCGGCAGCAGTGCCGGGCAGCCCATCGACTGTTGGTGGTGCAGCTGTGCTCGTGGCCGCCTGTGAGCTGGGCCGTTCGGGCTTGCTGCGCTGTCGTCCGGGCGGGCTGGATTGCCTGGCAAACGCTAGGGTTCGGGGGCAGTGGGCCGGGTGGGTCTGAAAGCCAAGGAGATCAGGGCAGAAAAGGCTGAAATTCATGGGCAGTCATTCCCGGTTTGGCAATCGTTGCGATCATCAGAGTGACTTTCATCATCGTCTTTCTCCAATAGATGCTTCCTTAGCTCGTCAATGCTTTCAAAAGAAACAGCATTCACCATCTCTTTTTCCCAGTCAATCCTTACAGCATCTGGATATTCTTCTATCAGACTCTTAGGGTTCCAGTGCAAAATGTCTGAGCCGATCCATGAGAAGATTTCCATGAGAAACTCCTCATCGGAGCGGTCATCATCATTTTCTTTGAATAACTCGAAATCGCTTCTTCCAATAGATGGATGTATTTCGCTTAATACTATTCTGCCATCATCCTGGCGGACAAGTCCATAGAACCAGAACTCTATGCAAGGAAGACTCTGGATCTCTTCGTCGGTCCATATGTGAACCAGCTTGCTATAGAGTTCTTCGGGCATATTGATAGAGCTATATTCTTGGGACAATTTAATCCTTGCCTATTCCCTATTCTCGCCTCGGGCAGCCGCCTGTGGGCCAGGCAGTCCGGGCTTGCGGCTATGTCGTCCGGGCGGGCGGCGTGCACGCACGAGTGAGCACCTGCGCGCGCGGGAGAATTCAACCGAAGCTCGCTCGGTAGGCGTGGGCTGCCATGAGGCTTCAGCCCTCTGCAAAGGACTGGTCCAGTTCATGTCGGTTCGTCATGATAATCCGATCCGGCACCTATGGAAGCTTCTGCTTTTCTTTGGGGAACCTAGAAATATTAAGCAATACCATTGTCAGTGAAGAGCGGTGAAAAGATGCTGGTGAAATTTGAAGTATACTTTGATGGTGAGTTCTGGTGTGCCCGGGGAATAGGTGTCAGCATCTTTACACAAGGCAAGACCCTCGATGAGCTGATGGAAAATATCAAAGAAGCATCGAGCCTTCACTTTGAAGATATTTTGGACGCAGGTGAAGAACTAAAGATCTTATCGATCTCTGAGTTCGAGGTGCATCCAGTTGCGAAAGCTTCCGGTTGCTAGCGGTGAGCAATTAATCAAGGTGCTTCGCCGATTAGGATATGAAATAATTCGGCAAAAAGGAAGTCATGTCCGATTAGGAAAACAAACTGAGGCTGGAGAGCATAAAATCACAGTTCCACTGCACGATGAACTGGCAAAAGGCATGCTCAACGATATCTTGGCAGATGTCTCAATCTGGAATGGAATTTCAAATGATGCCATAATTGAGATGCTTGAAGATCTTTGAACAATGGCAATCAAGATGCAGCATATTTCAGCAGTCTCATTTTAGCAATCCTTGAGGATTATCGGCAGCAGCGCCGGGCAGCCCCCTCGATCGTGGTTGCTGCTGTTGCCCCGGACTGCGCTCGTGTCCGCCGCCTGGGGCCGTCCGGTCTCATGGCGTGTCGTCCATGTGGGCCCGCAAGCATGCACGAGCGGGCATCCGCGCGTGGGAACCTCTTAAAGAGGGCTTCTTGGCAGTTTGAAATAAAGCAGCATCGCAAGGTAAGAGAATCAGGCAGCCACGTATTGTCGAATCTCCACTTGCGCTCCTGTCTTGGCCCGTTCTTCTGCATACTTGAGCAACTCGGCGGTAACCAACTCACTTATGTATGCTTCTCCACAATTCGGGCAAACCTGAGCAGGCACGCATTTCACTACCATTGTCAGGCAACCGCGCTCAAAAGTAACTGTTGTTGTGCCTGGCTTAGTAGATCCTTTTTTGCAGATAACGCATTTCATGAAATCCTCTTCTTGCAATCCGGGTCCCATTCAGAAGGATCTGGCTCGTAGACTGTAATTATGATTATCTCCTGGTTGTTCAAATTATTTGCTGCGACGACATGAATGAGGCGACCTTTATGGCATCCCAGGATCAGGCGACTTGGATAGGGTGTATCATCAGGGTATTCTTCGATCGCCTCTCCCGTCTCCAGCACGTATCGAACCTCTTCTGCCGTGATCTTGCGCTCGAACATCCGTTGAACTGCATGAATTCGGTATGTGATTTTTTCGCAACTCATGGCTAAGCCGTCATCCAATTATTTGTCATCCCATCCAATAAACCTTTTCTGCTGCAAAAATACCGACCCACCACCTGCCTTGCCTAGTGTCCGGCTCAGGCTCATGGCCGTTGCCTGTGAGCTGGGCCGTCCGGGCTTGCGGCGATGTCGTCCAGGCGGGCAGGAGGCCGGTCGGGTCTGATGGCCAGGTGGTGCCTGCCTTTGGAAAAAGCAGTTTTCCTGGTGCAGGATTGGGAAAGCAATGCATTCGGTTCGTTATTAATATTGGGTGATAATTATAACTTAACAACCAACAATTTACCACAGAGACACGGAGCGCACAGAGGACGCACAGAGACTTTTCAGCAGAGCGATCTTTTGCAAGCTGCAAATTGTGATCCTTGCGGGACTATCGGCAGCAGTGCCGGGCAGCCCATCGACCGCGGGTTGCTGCTGTTGCCCCGGGCTGCGCTCGTGGCCACTGCCTGTGGTCCGGGCCGTCCGGGCTTGATGCGCTGTTATCAGGGCGGGCGGACCCGTGTTCACGCGCGAGGTGGGCCATCTGTGCGCGCGGGAGTCATGCTACCAGTGGCTTTTGGGTGGATAGGCTTATCTCTTAGGCAGGACCGCCGGGGCATGCTAGGTGCAGAGTATTCTGCTTATCCAGAGGAGCACTTCCATTGCGAGCGAGCGCACATGGGCACGCGTGCATAACGTGAGAGCGCGTAGGAGAATGATAGTGGAGCATCTTGCAAAATTGGAGACAGAATCGTGCATAAGCATGCAAGCTAGTCTAAATTAAGAACTTCCCGCATCATTCGCATTTGAAACGCTATTCTGCGCAAGGCAAATACATCAGCCTTTCTTATTTAATGGCGGGGCATATTCAGAATTCTAAATGAATAATAAATACTTGATATATATTTCGAAGGGGAAAATTTAAAAAGGAGTTGTGACTCAAACTAGAACAGTCGAGAGTGTGGAATAATGCAATTCACTAATGAATTCATAGGTTCTAGGCTTATTGAAACAATTACATCTGGCCTCTATGACGGAAATCTAAATTGCCTTAGAGAATATATACAAAATGCGATAGATTCGAACGCCGAAAATATAAGTATCTATTTTGAAAATGGCGGAAACGATCTAATTATAAAAGACGATGGAGATGGAATGGACCGTGAGGATCTAAAAAATGCCTTAAGAATTGGTGTTTCCAACAAATCTGTGGATAACGTAGGCTGGAGGGGAATTGGAATCTGGAGCGGCGTTTCCGCTAGCAAAAGTATAGCAATAATCACGAAGAAAAGAAATGATAATAAGTTATGGATTGAAATAAATAATGAAAAACTGAGGAGCGAAAGTCGGAGCAATAAACCAGTTCTGTCGATCTTGTCTTCATCCACAAGCGATATTGAAGACCAACCACTCGGCAAGAATGAATCTTATGAGAATGACCACTATACAATGATACGACTGGAGTCTATTTTACCGCCACAGAGAAATATATTTAATGAAAAGAAGATAATAAAGTTTCTATCAAGAGTTGTACCTGCCCCCTTTAACGAGAATCGGTTTTCTTTCGCCAAAGAAATTAATGACTGGCTTAATAAATATAAGATTTCAAACATTAAAACTAATATTACATTCCAAGATGAAAAAATATATCGACCGCCGTTTGAAAGTGACATTTTCTTGAAAGATATAATTAAAAAAGAATTTAAAGTCAAAGAGGAATTAGTTGCCGTAGGATGGGCTCTTTCAAATATGGAGAATAAGGCTTTACAAGAACCGAATAGGGGAATTTACTTCAAGAAGAAGGGATTTACGCTAGGCGACGATGAAAATCTAGTAAGAAATCAATATACCGGGACATATCATCCTTGGCAATATGGAGAAATACATATAATATCTCCAGAATTGATAGAAACTGCTGCTAGAAATAGCTTGGAATATAATAATCAAACCGTAGGTCCCTTTTTAGAAGAAATAAGCGAATTTGTTAGACTACTTGAGCAACAAAATCATTATAAATCAAATAAAAATCCATTGAATCAGATTGTAAGAAGTCAAAAGTATGTGGATTCAGGAGACATAAAATTAGCCAAGAAGCAATTGACTAAAGCAAAAAGCCAGCTAGAGGCCAAACGGGGATTTCCAACAGATTCATCATTCAAAGAAATGAAAGCAACAATAGATAAGGAATCTGAGAGGAATAGGAAAACCGTTGAAGACTTGAATGCAAGAATCTCCCAGCCAAACCAAGATTTGCTTAAGAAGAAGAAAGATGAACTCGATTCAATTATCAATGGTTTGCCGACCGATGTTAAAAATAGTATCAAGAGAGCATCATCAAAAGGAAGAATGCATCCTGAGATGAGCGTAACTGATTCAATAGTAGATATATTAAAACGCAAAACTGGGTTACAAATAAATGAAGTTCGGGATTTGAGCAAGGAGGCATATGGCTGGAGTAGTGTAAATCCATCGAATAAAGACCCATTGATTATCTTTGATAAAAGAACCGACAAGCATTCTAGAAACCGCAACTTGCGTCTTGGGGTCATGATTTATGCGATCCATGATATCCTCGTCAACTCCTATAAACATGAAAAAGGTGCGGAAGCCTTGGGGTGGTTCGAAGATGTAAATGAAGAAGAGAAATACGAAATTCTAGCGGAGATGTATGGAGCAATAGGCTTAATTTACCGATTAATAGAAAAGTCAGAAAAATATAAACCATAAGTTTGTCCTCAGCATTCTTATAATTATCTTTTATTAATAATAGGCGAAACATTTAATAACTAGATAGTTTGAATCATGAACCATGAATATTTTGCTCGTGGAACCGGACTACTATTCAAAATTTCCACCACTTGGTCTGATGAAACTTGCCTCCTTTCATCGTTCGAGAGGCAATAATATAAAATTTGTAAGGGGCATTGATAATGATCTAAATTTTCATCCTGATAAAATTTTAATAACATCTCTTTTTACATATGCATGGGCACCAGTCCATAAAGCCATAGAATTTTATCATAATCGTTTTCCAGATTCAAATGTAGAAGTCGGTGGAATTTATGCATCAATAATGCCTGATCGCATAAGATCAACTTATCCATATGCAGGCGTTCATATTGGACTCTATGATCTTGCAGAGTATTATATGCCGGCGTATGATATTTTACTTAATGTAAAAAAGTGGGAGAATTGGGATGCATCAATTATTTTTTCTTCACGAGGCTGCATACGTAAATGTCCTTTTTGCGTTGTTCCAAAGCTTGAGGGAATGATAAGGCCATGCATAACCGACATACAGAATTATGTTTATCCTGGACACAAGAGAATAATTTTTTGGGATAATAATTTCTTTGCATCACCTAATTGGAAAAAAGTGCTTCAAGATTTAAACGATCTCGGCATAAAAGTGGATTTCAACCAGGGATTAGATGCCAGACTAATCGATGACGAAAAGGCAAGAATGTTGGCAGACCTAAAAATACCAATGTTAAGGATGGCTTATGATTATGTTGGGGATAAAAATAGCATAATGGATTCCGTAGAATTATTATCAGATTATGGAGTTAGGCGAAGAAATATCTTTATATATACATTATATAATTTTTATGATAGTGTTAATCGTCTATACAACGACACACCAGAAATTTTCTTGATGAAAATAAGGACCATATTGCAGCTTGGTTGCGTGGCGTATCCTATGCGTTTTGAACCCAATAGCTCATTAAAAAAGAACCAATTTATCTCGCCAAATTGGACAAAGGAACAACTTGAGATGATTGCCGATGCACGAAGAGTCATAGGTTTTGGGGGGGCCTTTCCGCCATATGAGGGATTAGTAAAAAAAATAAATAATTCAATGGGATTCCATGATGCTTTTGGTTTGCGTCCTCTAAAAGAGAGCGCTGTAATCACTCATTCATGATAAGAATAAAAAATGCTTAAAATTGCTCAATAAAGATCATCAACATCCCTTCTTCACCCGCTTGCTCTTGTCCTCGTGTCCACTCCCGTCCAACCCAATTGAGCGGTCCTCCACAGGCACCCTGCGCCCGTGTATGCGTGCTCGCAGGAAAGCGTCTCGAATCCATGTCGCCTCGTCGTCTCCGCGCTCAAGGAAATACGCCGCCTCGGCAAGCCTATGTGCAGAATTGCTGAATTTATTTTGCCTTGTGCATCACTGGTAAAATTGATAAATGTGTTGCTCATCTTGAACTTCAAGTGATGACATGGATGCCAAAGAAGCTGCAATGGGTGCCAAAAGATATTTCAAAGACACTAAAACCTTAACCAAGTTTATCTTTGAGACTGTTTCTGAAAAAAGAGATGCTGGACGCTGGATGGTCTTTTCCTGCACGTGCGTCCATGGGTGTGCATCTGTGTTCTGTGCCCCAGATACTTCTACGCTCAATTACTGGGCTGTTGGCCAGATTCCGTGCCATTGGAGTTCGTCCAAGCTCCTCGGCGTGCCAGCATCTTTCCCGGCCTACTCATACGGCATGTGGGCGGTTCGGATAGGCACCCTGCCCAAGACCTTCTTAAAAACGTCCAAACCTGAAGGGCAGAGCTTCATTGATTGTTCCCCGCGGACGCGGGGTTAGGGGGGCCGCCACGGCCTGGAGTGGGCCCCGTCACCCTAGCGCGTCTAACCGCGCGGAACTCCGGAAGAAGTTGTTAGATCTCATTCGCTTAGTAATAATATAATGTCATTCAACTGCATACTGGACTTCGTAGTTGCAAGCAGGGAAAGCATCACCGCATTCTTCCGGGGTGCCGCGAGTCGGCCTGCGGGCCTCCCGTGCTCATCGGCTTGCGTGTTTGTTTGTTAAAGCAAGAGAACCCCAAGCAGTCGAGTCTGCATGCTTGGGCATGAATCTGATCTCCCCCGCCGCCAGGGGCTTTGCCAGCAAACGTCCTGCGAAAAAATCCTTCATTATCACATCGATCTCTCTTGATACCTCCAGCGTGTATTCGACCTCGTGGCAGGTATCGCAGATAAGGGCCGGAACTTCCTTGATAACAATGATTTCATCCACAACCCTGGCCATGAAATCATGCCTGCCCTGACGCATCCTGCCTGCGCAACGGCAGCAATCATGCGCATTGGAACTCATCCTCACCTCATCTTTCTGAAATCCAATACAAACCACAGACTCCTCACCTCCGCCGGGTAGCTCTTTCCCGTGAGGCACACAGCACAAGCAAATTCTTATTGCTCAATATTAATCGCTGACCTACTAGATTCTGTCGGAGGGTTTTATCCTCGGATCTGGCGATCACTCCACGTTCTTCCTCGCAAGCTAGCATGAATTCGAGAGCTTGGGCACGCAGAGCATCCTCCTCAGATTCAGTTTGAGTCTCATATCATGATTAATAGCTCAACAATATTTAATTTGAATCGGAGATAAAATCAGTAAGCCCCCCGTTATAAAATCTACTTAATTTTGATCCAAAAAATTTTTTAAATTTCTTATGCACTTGTTCATCATCTAGAGCAACAACTTCGATACTCTTGTTTCGAACTGATCCGAGATGTGACATTTTTAATTGAGCAGATTTTAGTAGATGTTTGAATTCGTAATCTGCCTCCGGAAGTGAATAGCCAATGAAAATCCAACGAGACGAATCTGACAAGAAATTTTCCGCATTATACCATATGGAAGAATAAGCTGGCGTTCTGAAAGACTTTCTATAACTAAAAGTCTCGATGTGAGGCGATACTACATTTTTGCAGAATCTGCATTCTCGTCTCCTTGGTGGAATAGATATAGCGGCATCAAACTTTTTGTCAGTAAATCCTTCATCGAATAATCTAAAATCAGATTTGATAAGGCCAGCTTTTAAGTGAAGTGATAATTTTTCGTCCAGGTCAAAGAACATTGATTTGCAGTTGTCGCAATAAACCCAATTGCCGGAACCGTGCATTTTGCAAATGGGAACTCCATCCGGTTTCGAATGCAAGCTAGGATCGTTCCAATCATAACATTGTGCGCAATAATTAATTTTTATATTTTCCTTCAGTCTCGATAAATGTTTTTCTAGGACTATATCCCAATTGAGTAGCACAAAATTGCATGTCAAATCTTGATTATTAAAATTACAAAAGTTTTTAAGCAGCTCTTCTATATCCGTGGAAAAATTGAAGGTTCTGTCTAAAATTGAAAACGTTCTGTAAATAAGCATTCTTCTTAGCGCTCGAAGCTTTTTGGGAGTATAAGAAATGCCCAGGTGATGACCAGAAGCTGCAGACAAGTCAATACATGTAAACATATCTTCCAAAGAAGGAAGATCCAAACCATCCTCCCAACTAAATGTATGTCTGAGATAATCCTTTATCGCGTATGTGATCAATTCGTCAATGTCGTTACCAGAATCATATGATATTAATCTATCTGAAAATTCGCTTTGTAGAGGTATTCCTGCGTTTTTTGAAAAGCCTGCACCCAAAATAAATGTAGTTGAGTTATGTGAATTGCGATTATAGTATGGCATATGTAGCTCCCTTAACACACAAAAAATTAGAGGATTATTTGAAAAATTTATTCAATATATATCGCCGGTCTCCCCGGTTCCGCCTGTCGGCTCTTGCCCTTGGGGTCCTCTCCAGCCTCGTCCGCTGAAAAGACCTCCACCGGCACACCCAGCGCCGTCTGCAAGTAAGCCTTCTCCCGCGTCAGGGTCTCGAACTCGTCCAGCCCCAGCGCCTCAGCAGAGAGCGAGTGGGCCGCTTTGGCCAGCTTCTGAGCATACTTTGGCGCATCCTTCTTGTGCTCTGCAATGGCTGGCGTCGCCATCGCTGCCTTCATGAGGGCGCTCATATCCAGCTTCCCGCCCTCGGCAGCGCCGACGGCTAGCCGCAGCATCTCCCGCTTCCATTCGGGCGTGGTGTAGAGCGTGATCTTGACGGGCTTGGCCCTGGTAACATTCACAATCTCCTGCACATCGTTCAGGGTCCGCTCCAGCAGATCCTCGGCCTTCTCAGCCTGAACATCGATGAGAGCCTCATCGGCGACAGGCCAGGCCGCCAGAGATGCATAGCCCTCTCCAAGGCCCGCCGCCCACAGCTCTTCGCAAACGTGTGGAGTGAAGGGCGACATCATGCGCACCCAGGCAGAGAGGACCGCACGCAGCTGGTTCTTTCCTCCCCGGCGCTGATACCAGCGCAGGTCGTTGAAGAGCAGGTAGAAGGCACTCTGCAGCGCCCGCCGCGTCTGGATGTTCTCCATGGCAGTCGTGGCCTCAGCTATGCGCCTCTGCAACCGGGAGAGCATCCAGCGATCGATCAGCGTCTTTTCCGCATTTTCGTCCAGGCTCTCGTCGGCCAGAATCTCACGGGCCAGGTTGTAGAACCTCTCCATATGAGCGTGGGTGGCGTCGACTCCATCATTTCGCCAGTCCACATCTGCCGTCCCCTCGGCGTTGCCCAGAATGTAGAGGCGCGTCACATCCGCCCCGTTCTCAGCAACGGCCTCACGGAGCGTCAGCAGCGGCCCCTTGGACTTGGACATCTTCTTGCCCTCCAGAGAGACGAATCCGTTCACAGCAATGGCTTTGGGCCAGAGCCGCTCCGGGAATATGGCCACATGATGGTAGAGGAAGAAGAGCAGGTGGTTGGCCACCAGATCCTTGCCTGAGGTGCGGATGTCCACAGGATACCAGTAGGCAAAGTCGTCGTGGATCTTTTGGACTGTCTCCTGCGGCAGGCCCGTCTGGGCAGCCACGGCGGCGGCATCTCCGTTGTTCATGAATATGTACTCGAAGAACTCCGGCGGCAGATTGTCGATCTTCATGCCCGCGTTTACATACTTGGCCAGAATGTAGTAGGCCATGTAGATGGTGCTGTCTCCCAGGGACTCGATGAGCCACTCCTTATCCCAGGGCAGATGCGTGCCCAGACCCTTACGCCGGGCGCAGGCTTTGTCCTTCAGCCAGTCGATCTTGTTCTCGAACTCCACCCGAAACTCCGGCGGGATGATGCGCATGTTTGCCAGACAGCGGAGCACGTTGGCCTTCCACTCCGGATCTGAGTACTCCAGGAACCACTGGTCCCGCACCAGCATGATGACGCATTTTGTACCGCAGCGGCAGATGACCGGCTTCTCTGAGAACTCGTAAAAGACCTCGGCGATGCCTTTCTCAATCAGGTCGGCAAGCAGGACATCCTTGATCTTGGAGACAGCCGTGCCGGCATACTTCCCTGTATTGGCCTTCAGAACGCCATTATGAAACTCACGCCTGTAGACGAGCTTCGTTGCCTCCTCGGCCTTGGGATCGTTCTGGTCCGACACCTTCAGCTCGTTCACAACTTCCACCGCCGGAAACTCTCCGTATCCGGGCGACTCAATCAAAGATATGAACTTGATCTGGCGCAGGTCACTGGTGATGCCGTATAGAGACAGATCTTTATCATAAAGATCCTTCAAGGCCAGATAATCATAAGGCGCATGAGCCGGAACCGACATGACGATTCCCGAGCCGTTGTCCGGGTCCACAAAAGCGGCGGGCAGGACGAGAACCTCGGTGCCAGTAAGCGGATTTGTGACGGTCCTGCCGATCAGCTCTTTTCCGGATACCTCCGCTCCCAAGGCCACCTTCCTGTCGGTAAAGGTCAGCTTCTCGTACGCCTCTTTGGAGACGATCCAGGTCTCGTCGTTTACTTTGGCCTGAACATAGGTCACATCCGGGTTGAGCCAGAGGTTGACCACTCCATAGACCGTCTCCGGCCGCAGGGTGGCGCAGGGCAAGATCATATCACCAGTTGCATCACCGGTCGGATCATGCATCCTGAACTTGATCAGAGTGAAGTCCATGATGGTGGCATCCTCGCCTTTGAGGATGTCATGGTCTTCGACTGGATTCCGGTCATGCGGACACCAGCGCACCGGATGGCTGCCCTTGACTATGTAATCCAGCCGTCTCAGTATGCCATACTGCCACTCGATGAACTTGCTGTAAGCCGGATCGGTGGTGGTGAACTCCCGCCTCCAGTCGATGGAGTAGCCGATGCTCTGCATGGCCGCCTTGGCCTGGCGGCGGAAGTAGAGCACTATCTTTTCCGGCGTGTTAAGAAGGCTCAGCTCATCCTCAGGAATGCCGTGCAGCTTTGTGTAAACATCCCAGATGAGGGGGTCCTTGTGGGCGATGAGTTCGGAGAGACCGACAATAGGCGTCCCTGTGGCGTGAAAAGCCATGGGAAAGAGAACATTGTCGCCGCGCATGCGACGGTAGCGAGCCACGGCATCACCGATAGTGAACGTGCGCGTGTGACCGGCATGCAAATTTCCATTGAGATAAGGGTAAGGTATGGTTAAGAAAAACTTCTGGCGCTCATCGGGCTCAGGCTGGAAGACCGTCTTTTCTTCCCAGGTCTTCTGCCACTTAGCCTCGAATTCCTTTGCAGAATAACTTTCTAGCAATTAAACTCCCTCCGAATTTTGAGAGAAACTGCAACTCTCACGGGCCCATCTTCTCCAGCCGCATCACAGCCTCTTCTATTCTTTTCGTTTGCTGGGTAATGGAGAATCTGATGTAGCCCTCGCCGTATTTTCCGAAGCCCAGTCCGGGCGTAGCCACAATGCTTGTCTTTTCCAGCAGCTGCGCTGCATACTCGATGGAGCTTCCGCCCACCCAGGCCCAGAGGTAGAGAGTGGCCCTTGGCTTTTCCAGCTCCAGGCCCAGATCCTGCAAGGCCTGATAGAGAATCTCTATCCTGTGCTGGTAGATCTTGCGGATATCGTCCACTATCTCCTTCGGGCTCTGCAATGCAGCGATGCCCGCATCCTGCACTGCTCCAAAGGTGCCGGAGTCGATGTTGCTCTTGATCTTGCCGATTCCTGCCACGACTTCACTGTTGCCGACCACGGAGCCGATCCTCCAGCCGGTCATGTTGTAGGTCTTGGAGAGTGAATGAAACTCTACTGCCACATCCTTTGCCCCATCTATCTCCAGAAGGCTGAGGGATCTATGACCATCGTAGTAGATCTCCGAGTAGGGATTATCGTGCATTACGATGATATTGTATTCTCTGGCAAAGTCGATCAGTTCCCGGAAGAAGCTCCGGTCAGCCGTAGCCCCGATAGGGTTGTTGGGATAGTTGAGAAACATGATCTTGGCCCGACGAGCGACATCTGCTGGAATGGCCTCCAGGTCCGGCAGGAACCTGTTCTCCTTCAAGAGAGGCATTACCACGGCTTCTCCTTCGGCAAAGGCTGTGGCAGTCCTGTAGACCGGATAGGCGGGATCCGGTATTAATGCCACATCTCCGGGATTGATGAATGCCAGGGGCGCATGGGCAATGCCCTCCTTGGAGCCGATCAGAGTCAGAACCTCATTCCTGGGGTCCAGGTCCACATTGAAGGTCCTCTTGTACCAGTCCGCAACCGCCGTGCGAAAGGTCAGCTTTCCTTCATAGGAAGGATACTGATGATTTGATGTATCCTCTGCCGCCTGCTTCAATGCCTCAACGATATGTGCTGGCGTCGGCAAATCGGGATCGCCAACGCTCAGGTCAATCACGTCCACACCTCTCGCCCTTGCTTCCTGCTTCGCCTTATCGATTGCGGCAAAGAGATATGGCGGGAGATTCTTTATCCGATCGGCATACATTAGGTTCTCTCCATGGAAGATGCATTTATATGATGACGGTCATTCTTTTTTTGGTTCCTGTGCAGGATGTATTCCCGCAGATACTACTTTCATGTAGTATTTAAGATTAGAGGAGCCCGGGTTGATCAAAGAGTCTCAAATATATCTAGTTCAAGATAAGTGTCATGATAGGAGTTCAGAGGATATCGATGCTGGAGATAAAGGATTTAGAGCGCTGGCTGCCCCATGAGGCCATCAAGCTTTACGAAGATAGAGGATATAAAGAGCTTTATCCACCTCAGGCCGAGGCGGTAGAGAGGGGGCTGCTGGAGGGTGAAAGCATGCTTTTGGCACTGGCTACTGCTTCCGGCAAGACTTTTTTGGCTGAGCTCGCCATGCTCAAAGCTGCACTTCAGGCAAAGCGTTCCCTTTATATCGTTCCTCTGCGCGCCCTGGCCTCAGAGAAGTACGATTCTTTTTGCAAGTTCAGGGATTTGGGCGTCTCTGTCGGCATCAGCACCGGCGACTTTGACAAGAGAGACGAGCGTCTGGGTAAGAACCAGATAATAATCGCCACCTCTGAGAAGGCCGACTCTCTCATGAGAAACGGGGCCTCCTGGGTGCGAGACCTGACCGTTCTTGTAGTCGATGAGATCCATCTCTTGAATGACGTGGGCCGCGGCCCTACTCTGGAGATGACCATCACTAAGCTGCGCCGCTTAAATCCCGGATTGCAGGTCATCGGCCTTTCAGCCACCGTTGCCAATTCCCAGGAGTTGGCGGACTGGCTGGATGCGGAGCTGGTATCCAGCGACTGGCGGCCCATCAGTCTTCGGGAGGGAATCATCTGCCAGGGAAGGCTCGTATTCTCCGATGGAGAGGCGATGCTGGAGACGAAGAAGGATGAAGCTCTGGCTCTGGTCAAAGATACACTCTCCCAGGCAGCCCAGATCCTGATCTTTGAAAACTCTCGCAAAAATGCGGAAGCTTCAGCCACGAAGCTCTGCGAGCTGATTGAGAAGGAGCCTGCGACTGAGGCTCTTTCGGAGAGCATTCTAGCTACAGGGGAGAGCGAAACCTGCATTCGTCTGGCTTCCTGCGTCTCCAGGGGCGTGGCATTTCACCATGCCGGACTCCTGCCTGAGCAGCGTAAGCTTGTCGAGCAGGGCTTCAGGGATAATAAGATCAAGATCATCGCCAGCACGCCGACCCTGGCCGCTGGACTGAACCTTCCTGCTCGACGGGTTCTGATAAAGAGCTACCGGCGCTATGAGTATGGTTCCGGCATGGTTCCCATTCCCGTTATCGAGTACCGCCAGATGGCAGGACGCGCCGGAAGGCCGGGACTTGACCCTTACGGCGAGTCATTTCTCATCGCCAAGAACGATGCCGAAGTGCTTGAACTGATGGAACACTACATCAAGGGCACTCCTGAGGAGATCTGGTCAAAATTAGCCAGCGAAAGCGCTCTTCGCACCCATATGCTCTCCACCATCACAGCCGGATTCGCTAAGACCGAGCAGGAGCTGAAAGAATTCATCGCCACCACATTTTATGCCCATCAGCAGGACCCATGGCATCTGGATGTTACTCTCGAGAAGGTTCTCGTTTTCCTGGCTGATAACGACATGATCGAGGACAGCTCGGAGGGCGATCTTGTTCCCACCAGGCTCGGCTCTCTGGTCTCCAAGCTCTATATCGATCCCTTAAGCGCCGTCATTATGCTGGAAAACCTGCAGAGTAAGACGGAAAATGTCAATAACGACTGCATCATAAACGCGAGAGACCCGTCAATGTCTAAAAAAAGGCCCAACGATCTCTCTCTCATTCACCTTTTAACCATGACTCCTGATATGGTGTTGCTCTACGTTCAGGCTGCAGACGGCTGGGTGGAGGAGTTCATAGACCGTCATCAGGGCGAGCTGAATGATGAAGACAACTATGACTATCTGCTCCGCGAGGCTAAGACCTCTGCCATGCTATTGGATTGGATAGGAGAGGTGAAAGAAGAGCAGATAAGCGATCGCTACCGCATCGGACCTGGAGACATACGTCGTTCTGCCGAGACTGCGGAATGGCTCATGCATTCCATGGCGGAATTGTCCAAACATCTCGATTTGGGCATTACCTTTAAAGCAGAGCAGCTAGCGTTGCGCCTCCACTATGGAGCCGGCCAGGATCTGCTCGCCCTCTTGAATCTGAAGGGAATAGGACGGGTCCGGGCCAGGAAGCTCTATCTGTCGGGCATAACGAGCATAGAGAAGCTGAAAGCCGTCGATCCGGTCGAGATCGCTCGTCTCCTTGGCCCGAAGATTGCCGAGAAAGTCTTCTCTCAGCTTAAGAAATCGGAGAGACATGAGGAATACGAGTGGCATGACAGAAAAGAGAGAGACTTGATGCAGGCACATAAAGAGATAAATGAAGTGCAGGAGAGACTGCCTTGAAGTGGCTCAAGAATATCTTTCCCGGGTCGAAGGTCAGGGGCAAGGCTCTGAGCCTGCCGCTCCTGGAAATAAATTCATGGTTAGAGGATCGAGAAAGAGATTCCGGATTTGAGGAATGCCTGAGTGGGATTTACAATCGTCTCGATGGTGTGGCCAAAGACCTATCTGGGGATGTATCCGCCTTGATATCTGCAGAGCCGGATCCATCCACTCCACCCAAACTGCTGAGGGCAGGGCTTGCCGCTCGCGGCGAGCTTGTCAAACAGATGGAATCAATGAACGAGAAGTTGATGCCTCCCAAAAGAAGGGACATTGAATCCGCCTCACAGCACCATTGGGCTCTCGTCAAAGGACTGGAGAGAACGGTAACAACCTTTGGGAGAGCGCAACAGTTCGTCGGCGCGATCTTCCCCAAGTGCCTGGAGAGCATCAACTCTGACCTGACAGAACTAAGCCGCCTTCTGGTCGACCTGGAGAGCGAGGTTGCTAAGAGAAGAAAGTTGCACGAAGAGATCTGGTACTCCAGAGAGCTTGTGGCCAGGTTGCAGGAGGAACTTTCCAGTATCGATAACCTGCAAAGGAAGATATTAGAAAATGAGGAATCTCTGACCCGAACCAGATCCCAGTTCTCTGCAATGGATGAGGATTTGAAAAGGTTGGCTGCCAGCCAGGAAGGAAGAAAGGCAGAAGAACAGAAGAAAATTCTCGAGAAAAAAAAGGAAGATCTATCCCGGACGGAAGATGAATTGAGAGACCTTGTTGCTCCTTTGACCAAGGCATTGAGCAGAATCATGAAACAGGGGTCGAGCGAAAGGCTCAATCTGCAACATAAAGACATCTTCCAGCAGCTCTTGTCGTCACCCTCCCAGGTTTTGGACAAAGATATTGCAGGCTCCCTAGCTGAGCTGCGGGCCCATCTCGCCGCCCTGGGATTGAAGGACAGAAAGAAGGAAAAGGTTCTCGATCATATAGACCTGCTCATCAAGAAAAAATCGCTGGAAGACGCCCGGTCGAGATATTCGGCTCTGGAAAAGGAGATAAAAGATCTCCGCCAGCAGCTAGACGAGAGCGGCAAAGAGGCAGTGCATCTTAAGGATTTGATGAATTCAGGTCGAAAGAGCATACGAAGCCTTGAGGCAGCCCTGGATCAAAGTCATAAGGATGAAACCTCGCTGGAGGAAAAAGCAAGATTGGACGAGTCTGAGCTGAAAGAGAGGTTGACCAGGCTTGCGGGAATGCAGATCGATATCGATCTGCCTCAGGGAAAGGGATGATTGGTTGAAGGTCAACCTGGGTGGAATCGTTCCACTATCCACCGTTGACTGGCTGGGTCGCGCGGCCCTGGTTGTCTTCCTGCGAGGCTGCCCGTTGCGTTGTCCCCACTGCCATAATCAGAGGCTTCAGACCGGAGAGAGCAGAGTCGCTTTTCATGTGATCGCTTCCCGCATTGTAGCCCAGGTTAAGGGCACACGGTCGGCTGCCAGGACCCCTGTACCACTCTCTATGCAAATCGACCTCGATGATGCATCACAAAGAGCAAGCTCTAAGCCTTTCGTCGATGCCTTTGTTTTATCCGGAGGCGAGCCGCTCCACCAACCAGACGCCTGTGCCAGATTATTTCGTCTCGCCAAGAGCCTGCATCTTGCCACGGGCCTGGAGACCTCAGGCTACTACCCGGACCGGCTGGAGAGGCTACTTGAGATGAATCTGGTAGACAAGGTATTCCTCGATCTCAAAACTGCACTAGTCGAGACTGATTACGAGAGAGCCACGGGCTCGAGCGGAGCGGCGGTGTTCGTTCGAGAGAGCCTCGATATCTGCTGCAAGCAGGGAGTGGCACTGGATACAAGGAGCACAGTCTTTCCGGAGATGCCTTCCGGACCCCAACTTGCAGAAGTTGCAGAAATGCTCTTGGAATTGAAAGCAAAGTATCCAGAGAATCGCCTGGAGAGCCTGATCCTGCAGCAGGGGCATGCTCGAGAAGGTGAACCCTGGTTTGAGCCAGTCTCCCTGGAGGCGATGCAAGAAATGGCCGGAGCTTTCAGGACGGGTATCAAGGTTCAGGTGAGAGCCGCTCCCAAGATCAAATGGACAAATTAGGCAATCAGCTTAGGCAATCAGCTTAGGCAATCAATTTAGACAATCAACTTAGACAATCAAATACGCTATACTGGACCTTTCGGGTGATGTGAAATGAAGATCATCGGTTTTGTGGGACTGCCAGGCTCTGGCAAAGGCGAAGCCTCAAAGATCGCAAGACATCATGGCCTGGCTGTTGTCGTAATGGGGGATATCATAAGAGAGGAGGCAGCAAGACAGAACCTAGAGCCCACCGACCAGAATTTGGGGCGCATTGGCAATGCTTTGCGAGAAAAGGACGGCCCTGACGCTATTGCCAGGAGGACCCTGGATCGTGTCATGGCTACCGGAAAGGATGTTGTGGTAGTAGACGGTCTGCGTTCGAAGGCCGAGGCGGACTTCTTTCGTGCCCAGGCTGAGGAGTTTCATCTGGTGGAGGTCTATGCACCGGCGGAAGCGCGTTTGAAGTGGCTGGCGACCAGGGGCCGTCCTGATGATCCAGGGAGCAGTACCAGGAGTGACAGCAATACCGATATCATCCGCAGTCCCCAAGACTGCCGAGCTGCAGCCCTGAAAGAGCGGGAGAGCCGGGAGATGGGATGGGGCATGTATGAAGCCATAGACGCCGCTGACATGTCTCTGAGAAACGATCGCAGCCTGGATGATTTCCGCAAGAATGTAGAGAAGGTTTTGGGCCTCCTTGGAACCGATGCTGTTTCTTCTGATGATCCAAAGACGTAACTCCTGACCTGCGTTTTCGTACAGATTTGCTTCATCCGGTTCATCCTGCACGACTCGCTGCCCTTGCTGTCCTCCCCCTCGGCTCGCTTATCTTAATGGGAGTTCTACACTGCGCTCTGCAACTGCAAGCCATCAAAGAGGCAATTCGAAGAATTCTCCCGTGGTAGTTCAAATTTAGGGAGAACAACTATTTATAATAGAAAGCGATTTAAAATTAAGAAATTTTGGGTGTTGGAACTGATGAGCATTAAAGCTGTGATCCTAATAGCTCTGGTCTTGTTTATCGCTACTTCCCAGGGCTCCACTCTAAAAGAAAAAGAGGCAGATGGTATATCGAGGGAAATTGCAGTCAGTACCTTCTTTGAGGGGATAAGAGACAACCCCGAGGAGCTGAGAGCTTTCTTTTTATCCATGCCAAAGGGAGGGGACCTCCATAATCACCTGACTGGAGCAGTTTATGCCGAAGGTCTCATTGATGCGGCATCCTCGGATAGCCTGTGCATTTATCTGAACAACTACAGCACTACCAAAATTTGCACAGGGTCAAATAAAAAGGTTAGCAAAGCTTATTCTGACCCACAGCTCTATAGCCATTTGGTAGATGCCTGGTCCATGAGGGACTCGAAGTTCCTAAACGTAAGCGGCCACGACCAATTCTTCTCCACATTTGCCCGCTTTGGTGGCGCAACAAACAATATGAGCCTCTTGGTCGCAGAATTGCGTTCGAGGGCAGCTTCGGAGAACGTGGCGTATCTGGAGCTCATGACGAGCGCGTACGGAGGTTCTGATGCAGCTTTCCTGGGATCTCGATTCGGTTGGGATGAAAACTTCACCCGTTTCTATGATAAACTCATCACCGGAGGGCTTAAAGAAATCGCCAAGAAAGCCAGCACCGGCCTGAATGAGAGTGATGCGAGGTCAATCAAGATCCTCAAGGCCGGCGATCCCGGCAGGAATGTGACAGTCAAATACCTGTACACAGCCTCCAGGATCAAGCCGAAGCAAGAGGTCTTCGCTCAGCTTGCCCTGGCTTTTGAGGTGGCTAATAGCTCTCCTCTCGTGGTTGGCATCAATCTTCTGAGTGCTGAGGACAACTTGACCGCCCTGGAAGACTACTCCCTACAGATGAGCATGATCCAGTTCCTGCATGGAAAATACCCTAATGTGAAGATAGCCCTCCACGCGGGAGAGCTTGACCTGGGACTGGTTCCCCCTGAGGATCTCAGGTTCCACATCAAGGAGGCTGTTGAGGTTGGCCATGCGTCAAGGATAGGCCACGGAGTGGATATCATGAGGGAGATTGGCTCCCAGAAGACCTTATCTGAGATGGCTCAGGACAAGGTAGCGGTCGAGATCATGCCTGTGAGCAACAAGGTGATCCTGGAGGTCTCGGGAGAAGACCACCCGTTCCCAGTCTACCTGAGTCGTGGGATCCCAATCGTCCTGGCCAGCGATGACCCAGGGGTGCTGAGAACAGACCTAACTGAGCAGTTCGTGATTATCGCCCATACCTACCCACAGGCGAAATACTCGGATTTCAATAGGTTTGCAAGGAATAGCCTTGAGTACAGCTTCCTCAAGGGCGAGGGAATCTGGGCGATCCCAGGTGACTACTCGCAACTGAGGAAGGCGTGCATAGGTGTCGATCCTGGGGAAGAGAATAAAGAGTGCAAGGTATTTTTGGAGAAGAATGAGAAAGCTAAAGCCCAATGGAAGCTTGAGGGAGATCTAGCTTCCTTTGAGATAGGGATCATTAATCCTGTGACCTCTAGCAGACCCGAGATGGTGGTGGCATGCTAAATCGGTACAGGGGTGAGTGATGATGATACCTCACCGGAACATGTTTTAGTATACCATAACCAGTAGATGGTGAAACAGAGCCGACAGCAAGCCTAATGGCAAGTTCGATCAGGCTGAAGATTAAGATAGAGATGGCGGCAAGTAGTACTTCCGCCAATCCTTATCATCTTGATTCTGGTGATTCGTTTTCGTTGGCTCATTAAATCCCGGACGCAAAGTGCTCGCTGCCCTCGCACGTCCTTCCGGTCTCGCATCGCATTCTCGTGCGCTGCCTTCCGGTGCGGGGCCACTCGCCCCAGGGCCTGCCTGCATGCGCCTGCCTGCACCTATGCGCTCGCACTGGGGGCCAAGCGCACGCTCGGGTGGGCAGGAGGCCATCGGGTCGGGCCTCGGTAGGCTGGTTCGAATCCGGCAGCGTTTCGAGCTGGCAGGCTGTTAGAGTCCTCACTGCGTTCAATTTTGGGCCAGAAGGTACCGTGATTGTCTTCTGAATCCTGAAAGAGGTAGGTATTTAATCCAGTAAATGAAATTGTAGTGGGTGATCTCATGCTCGTTAAGGCAGTCTATGAAAATAGTGTTCTAAGGCCATTAGAAAAGCTCGACCTTAATGAGGGTGATATGGTCGAAATTGAAGTTAAAAGGGATGCTGTAGATCGATTAGGTGGCCTGGTCAAAATTTCCCAAAGAGATGTTGTCGATGAGATCATAGAAAGCCCTGAGCTGGGGCCGCTCTGATGCATAATGCACTCCAGCCAGGGGCAAAAGTCTTTATTGATGCAAATATTTTTCTTTACAGGATTCTGGAGCACTGGAAATATGTGTACCCATGCACCAAATTACTAAAAGATATCAATTTTGGCAAGTATTCGGGAGTCACTTCCGTCTTTGTATGCAATGAAGTGTTTCACAGAGTCATGATCGCAGAACTTTTCGAGAAGCGCAACATAGATGCCAAGTTTGTCATTAAATATCTCAAAGATAATCCTGAAGTGATTAAGGAATTGAGCGCAGCCAGGGATGCCATCAAAAATATTGAGCAGATCGAGAACCTTAGGATCGTTGGGGTCCAAGGAGATGCTTTAGATCTGGCCTTAGAATTTTCTCAGAAGTATGGCCTTCTGGCGACGGATGCTATTCACGCTGCTACAATGAAGATTGAAGGATTGAGCATTCTGGCCTCTAACGACCGGGATTTCGAGAGAGTGGATTGGCTGGAACTCTGGACGCCATGACTTGTAGCGTTTCCGGGGTTGGGAGCCAATTCAAATCTGCTGAGATTTATTCCCGTGCCGTCCTTTCTGTCTCGCTTCGCAGTCTCACACGCTGCCTTCGGGTTCGGAGCCGCTCGCCCCAGGGTCCGCTCGCATGCGACTGCCCCTGTCCGTGCGCTCGATTGTGGGCCACGGCAGGGAGGGCCGATGCCTCAGACAGAGTGTCTTTAAGCTTAATCCTAATACCCAGAAACTGCTCCCGCGCAGTACTCTAGCGGAAAATATGCTGACCAAAGATTTTCCGAGGTCGAAAGAGGCAAGTTTTTAATCTTTGCCTGCCAACATTTGCATGATGCAATTATGAATATTATTGATATCTTGAGACGGCACGAACAAGAGATAAAAGAGAGATTTAGCGTCAAGAGGATCGGCCTATTTGGCTCCTTTGCTCGAGGGGATGAAAAGGATAGCAGTGATGTAGATATAATGGTGGAGTTTGAAAAGCCAACTTTCGATAATTTCATGAAACTGGCCTTCTATCTTGAGGATCTCTTCAATCGGAGAGTAGAGCTGGTCACACCCGATTCTTTAAGCCCTTACATTGCTCCGTATGTAAAGAGCGAGGTGGTCTGGGCTGATCAAGGATGATTCAGTTTTTTTGAGGCACATCCTTGAGGAAATCAACTTCCTAGAGTAGAGCAGTTCCTGCATCGAGTTTTCAGATCTGATGAGAAACAGGGAGAAACAAAGAGCATGTCTGCGAAGCCTCGAAGTTATAGGCGAGGCGACAAAGAATTTATCGAAGGAATTCAAGGAGAAATATCCAGAGGTTGAGTGGCGAAAGATTGCAGGGCTTAGGGATAAGCTGATCCATCACTACTTTGGAGTGAAGTGGGAGATCGTTTGGGATGTTGTCAAGAACGAAATTCCTGCCATCAAACACAAGGTTGAGGTAATGCTCAACGAATTCGAACTTCCGGATTAAGCCTTATTTCTCGATAGCTCTTTCAGTTCAACCTGGACGACTCATCTTTAGCATGAGTAGAATTTCGGTCTCGCAACGCACTATCGTGCGCTGCCTTCGGGTGCGTGGACGCTCGCCCCCGTGTCGCCCGCATGCGCCTGCCCGCGCCCGTGTGCTCGCATGTGGACAAGCGTGCTCAGGTGGGCCCATGCCCTAGGGCAGCTTATGGATTGCCGATCTTGATCCAGTCATCGTAGATCTCCGCCGTAATGATGGCGCCTCTCGTTCACTTGGCCTCTTTGCCAAGATCTTCTTGTATCTTCAGGATCTTCTCCTTCAGTTCCGGAAAATCCTTTGTTGCTGCCTGCCAGACAAACTCGAGATCGACCCCAAAATACTGATGGATGACAATGTCCCTCATTCCAGCCATGTCTCTCCAGGGAACTTCTGGATGATCCCTTCTCAGATCTTCTGGCAAATTCTTAACCGCTTCCCCGATTATCTCAATCCTTCTGATGATTTGATCCTGCAAGCCCATCGATTCCATCAAATCCAACTCGGTCTTTCCCCTGGAATAGCTCTCGATTAGCTCGATGCTATCCAGGATGTGCCCCAGGAAAACGCCGGGATCTTTCTTCATATTATCGGTACTTGCTCGGCCAGAATTCTCTCTTTGAGACGGGGGTGCAGCGATTTGTAAGTCAGAACATCTACCCTTCTGTTTATGGCATCTTCCAGCTCATTTTTCAAATGGGCAAGATCCAGAAGGCTCTTTTTACCTTCAAATTCGACCAATAGATCTACGTCGCTATCCTCGGTCATCTCACTCCTCACGATAGACCCGAAAAAAGATGCCTTCTTTACATCATTCCTACGTAGGATACCAATTATCTTTTCACGTACAGGCTGCATCTGGTCGCTCATGCTTTTCCTCTCTAAAAACAATGAGGTCATAGCATTTCATTCTTTCCTTCCAGTCTCGCAACGCACTCTCGTGCGCTGCCTTCGGATGCGTGGCTGCTCGCCCATGGCCCGCATGCATGTGGCCTTGCGCGCTAGGGGGTGCCGGTTCACTTGTCGGGCTCGATTCTGGTTGCAGGCATCTAACACACCTCTTATTTTGTCCAGGCATCAAATCGATCCAGGCTCTTGATATCTTCTTCATCCGAAATGACCTTCGAGAGTGCAGATAGGAATTCAGGGCAGGAATGGCCGTCTTCAATAGCTCCTTTTACATTATCGGAGAAATCCCATCCTGGTGATCTTACTCCATCGTACAAAAGTATTTTTATTTGTGGTAGGATCGCTCTTCGAGAATCATTATCCTGAATGTGAGCGAATTTATAAAATAGCATCTCTAAGTTAAGAGCAACATTTGGATCGGCTTGATTGAAATCTAAAGCTCTTTGCAGCAAATCAAATCCAATATTATTGCCTTTAGCCAACATGAATCCAGCATAGTTGCCCAGATTGTTTGCATCGTTGGGGTCTGCTTCTATAGCTTTCTTGTAGTGTTCTTCTGCTCTGTCGTAGTCTTTCCTGATCTTTTTAAGGAAGTCAGCATAGTTGCCCAGATTGTTTGCATCGTTGGGGTCTGCTTCTATAGCTTTCTTGTAGTATTCTTCTGCTCTGTCGTAGTCTTTCCTGATCTTTTCAAGGAAGTCAGCATAGTTTCCCAGATTAATTGCATTAGTGGGGTTCGCTTCTATAGCTTTCTTGTAGTATTCTTCTGCTCTGTCGTAGTCTTTCCTGATCTTTTCAAGGAAGACCGCATAGTTTCCCAGATTATTTGCATTGGGGTTAGATTCTATTGATTTTTTATAGGATTCTTCTGCTCTGTTGTAGTCCTTCCTGATCTTTTCAAGGAAGTACGCATAGATTCCTAGATTATTTGCGTGGGTGGGGTTAGATTCTATAGCTTTCTTATAGTGTTCTTCTGCTCTGTCGTAATCTCTTCTGATCTTTTGAAGGAAAAGAGCATAGTTCCCCTGATGGGTTGCACTGTTGGGGTTTGTTTCCAGAGCTATCTTATAATATTCTTCTGCTCTATCATAGTTTTTTCTGACATATTCAAGGAAGATAGCAAATGCTTGGAAAAGAGTATCGTTATCTGGAAATTTTTTGATGGCCGCTTCATATATACTTTCGGCACGGTCTGGTTCGGTTTTTTCATATTTTTGGGCTTCCATTAGATTGCCCCACCAATTGGGTTCTGCATCCTTCAAAGCCTTATCAAGAGAAACAGACAATTCCTTTGTTATTTCATCCTGTGGCTGCAACTCCAATTTATTCCTGAGCTTTTCAAAAGTCCCCTTATACGTTTCAATCAAACTTGTGAATCGTCTCTCGTCGGGGTGACTTAATTCGAACTCTTTCCATATAAGCAGCATCAACTCATCAAAGTCTAGATGTTTTACCCATACGGCCTTTCTATCGCGGAGCCATTTTCCGATATTTGTTTCAGGTATTTCGTTATTGATCCAGTAAATTCCCCATGGCAAAGCACTCTTCGGTAGCTCATTCAATATGTGTGCAATGCTTTCGTCATGCCCGCCGTAGCCGATAAAGATTAATCCTGCTTCAGCCAGAAAGTTCTTCAAGACTTTTTTTACACTATCGGCTAGCTCATTGGTTTCGCTCTCCGTATTCTTGGGTTCCAATCTGGAATCGCCATGAAGCTTCAGCACTAGCGGACGTTTTCTAGTGCTTCTTACAAAACCAACTAAAGATTCATGGACAATGACCAAGGGCTTTTTATTTGTATACAAGTAAAGTGCATCAGCTATAAGGTCGTCGAAATTCACAGTCAGAACTGCATTACAATGACTGCCAAAGTCTTTATGCCCCATCAGCTTGGCCAAAACAGCATACCCAAAGCCAGGATCTTTCCCATCGGTTAGCCGCTCAATCTCCCTCTGCCTGGTCTCCGAATTTAAAAAAAGCTCCTCGATGACTTTACCATAATGGTTAGCAGCGCATTTTTCATCGTAATCAACAAACTCTTTTTTTGCCCATGGCTCGTAATTATTTTCATCGCCAATTCTTAATTTCTTGAGGCTTCGGAGCCACATCTTGACGAGATCGTTTGCACCAGGTATGTCTGAGGAAATGGAACAGCCAGCACCGATAAAGAAAACAAATCTGCTATCTTCGCACTCCTGGATTTCACGTTTAAATCTCCGTACGAACTCTGCAACACTCATCTGCCTTAGCGTTTCTTCAGAGCCAGAGCCATCCAAATTAATCATCCCAAATTTTTATCATTTCTATGCATTCTATTTCTAGGATATATTATATAGTCTATACTTAAATCCATCGCGAGGCAAATAATATATATTCAGAAATCGGCACAATTAACATTCAATTGTTGCCTATTCAGTCAAAAGATTAAAAAGAAATAGTTACCCCATCTTCTCCCTCACCGGCGCCAGTATCTCATTCATGCACTCTGCACAGGCTTTTTTGAGATCCATCGGGTGCATGGCCCCGCTCACGTAGTCCGCCTCCAGCTGTTCGTAAGTCAGATAGCTCACATCCCCGCCGAACTTCTCCGGCCTCTTGATGGTCATCCCGGCCTCAATCCTGGGGAAGATGTGGTACTTGCAGATGGCCAGGACCGGGTTGTTCTCCACCACCTTTGCGGGGCAGAAGGCGCTCTTGATCTTCTTCTCCACGTCCGCAGCGGGCTCGTCCACAGCGATGTTGTTCCCCTTGGAGGAAGACATCTTCTCGCCATTCAAACCCGGAATCAGGGGCGTATGCATGCAGACCGGGGCCGGAAACCCCAGTCGCGGCAGCTCCTCACGGGCGAGCATGTGGATCTTGCGCTGATCAATGCCGCCTACGGCCAGGTCGATATGCAGGTCGGCGATGTCGATAGCCTGCATGAGCGGGTAGATCATCTGCGAGACCATGGGGTTCTCCGCGCTTCTGCTGACCTCATCCATGCTCCGCTTGGCCCGGTTGAGCGTGGTGTTCCTGGCTATCTGCAGAATCTTCAGCATATACTCCGGCTTGAGCTGGTAGTCTGTGCCGTAGACAAACTCCGTTCTATCCGGGTCCAGCCCCAGGGCCATGAAACAGTCCCGGTTGTAGTCTGCAGTCTTGCGCACCTCTTCCAGAGTGCCCTTCTCATTGAGGAAGGCATGCAGATCGGCCAGAAGGACCACAACGTCAAAGCCGGACTTCTGCAGGTCCAGGAGCTTGTTGGCCGTCAGCATGTGGCCCAGATGGACCTTTCCGCTGGTCTCGTAACCCACATAGGCCCGCGGGCGCCGTGGCCTCTCCAGCAAACCCTTGAGTTCATCCACTGTAACTATCTCTTCAGTATTCCTCAACACCAGCTCAAGCTTATCCAAAGGAAATTCACCAGCCCAGAAGAGGAATGTGGATGTATAATGCTTTTGGTTCCGATAGGAAAAGTGTGTAGTCCTGAATGTTTGGACTTTATATACTCCACTCCGATATTTACATTCTTTTTCTAGCATTTAATTCAGTCTCCATGCGATTCAAGAACATTCCCAACTTGCATCCTTCTGGTAGCCTGGC
>Ga0209083_1000097_pt1 | contig 132017 bp, 114 predicted proteins | sample AM7aDNAmetaG_FD_184132 | JGI IMG/M metagenome (GOLD analysis project Ga0209083, IMG submission 184132) | Freshwater microbial communities from Finland to study Microbial Dark Matter (Phase II) - AM7a DNA metaG (SPAdes) (version 3) | ecosystem: Environmental > Aquatic > Freshwater > Lake ... | reverse complement strand
CTCTCGCATCAGCGTCAAATACGGGGCCACGAAGGCCCACTCATCATCCGTGACGTCGCTTGGGTATGGCTTCCTTGCCATCCCTATCTTCTACACTACATTGCCCAAAGTTCATAACACGCTCTAAGGCCACTGACTCGCCCGAACTCACCTGTATTGGCCGTGACGAGTGTCAAATCGTTGGCACAGCAGATGGCGGAGATAAGGAGATCATTGGGGCCGATCGTGCGGCCACCGGTCTCCAACTCGTGGCGGATGCGAGCGTATTGGTCGGCTGCAGCGTCGTCGAACGGCAGTGACCTGTACGGAGCCAGCAGGGAAAGAACCACCGCCCGGCGGTGCTCAACGTTGCCGTACTTTCTGGCTCCATGAAGCAGTTCAGCACGTACCAGCGAGCACGCAACGATGTCCCGCCCGCGGTGTGTGTTGCTCAAGGTGCAGACGCACCGGGCTCTGCCGGTCTTTCAGGTAGTGGATCCAGACGTTGGTGTCCAGCAGCCAAGCCATCACCACGCCTCGCGGGTCTCAATCTGCCCCTGCGCCGGTCGATCGAATCGCTCGCCCACTAGCGATCCGGCAGTCTGCTGGAAGTATCCTGCAGGCCAATGAGCGGCTCCCCGACCCTCTTGCGCAATCTCCGCCAGTGCCAAGGCGTCGCGGACAATCTGCTGAACGCGCCGGCCGGTCTCTTCATCGACCGTACGCAGGACTTCCTCGAGTTGTTGCGCCAGAGCCGTCATCTCCACCAAAAGGATAGCGGTGGCTCGGGCGATGGGCAAGCTGATGCATCGGAAAGACCTTCCGGCATGTGATTGAAAGAGCCGCGCTACCTCACGACTTCCAGAAACCGCCCATACGCCACATCCCAAACTCCCGCCGTGGCTTGCGGCGCGTACGTCTTCACATCGAAACTGTTCCTGATGATCTTGCGCGCCTGTTTCAGGTCCTTCACATCTCCCGTTGCCATCGCCTGCACCAGGATATTCCCCGCCGCCGTTGCCTCGATCGGCCCGGCCACCACCTTGCGCCCGCAGGCGTCCGCTGTCATCTGATTCAACAGCTCATTCTGCGCCCCGCCGCCCACAATGTGGATCGTCTTGATCTTCCGGCCGGAAAGCTTTTCCAGGTTCTCCAGCGTTCTCCGATAAGTCAGCGCCAGACTCTCCAGGCACGTGCGCACATGCTCGCCCATCGTCTCGGGGGCCTTCTGCTTCGTCTTGGCGCAAAACTCATCAATCTTCGCCGGCATCCCCCACGGCTTGACGAAGTCCGGGTAATCCGGATTGATCACCGCCACGAACGGCCGGGCCACACCGGCAAGCTGCGTCATCTGGGCATAGTCCAGCGGCATGCCATCCTTCTGCCACTGCCGGCGGAGTTCCTGCACCAGCCACAAGCCCATGATGTTCTTCAGAAAACGGATCTTGCCGGCCGCGCCCACCTCGTTGGTGTAATTCGCCGCCAGCGACGCCGCATTGATGATCGGCTTATCCAGTTCCAGCCCCATCAGCGACCAAGTCCCCGACGACAGGTAGCACCAGTCATTCCCCTCTCCCGGCGCTGCCACCACCGCGCTGGCCGTATCGTGACCCGCCGTCGCGATCACCGGCACATCCACCCCGCACTCCTCCACCAGTTCCTTTCGCAGCGATCCGATGATCGTCCCCGATGCCGTAATCTTCGCCAAATAGTGCGTGGGAATACCCAGTTTCTTCAGCAGCGCGCTCGCCCAGGTCTTCTTCACCGGGTCATACATCTGGCTGGTCGACGCGATCGACTGCTCGCAGGCCATCTTGCCGCAAAAGAGATAGTTAAAGAGATCCGGCATGAACAGCAGCGTCTGGGTGATCTTCAGCAGATCGCTCTTGCCCTGCGCCATCGCCAGCAATTGATACAGCGTATTGATCTGCATGAACTGGATGCCGGTAGACTTGAAGATCGTCTCTTTGCCCGCCTTCTTGTATGCCTTCTCCACCATGCCATCGGTGCGGTTGTCCCGATAATGCACGGGCAGCCCAACCAGTTCGCCGTTCTTGCCCAGGAGCCCAAAATCGACACCCCACGTATCCACCGCAATCCCCGAAAGCTGCAACGGCTTGCCCTCGGCCCGCGCTGCATGGCGCAGCCCCGTCTTCAAATCCGTCCACAATGCCGGGGTATTCCAATAAAGCACCCCGTTCATATGAACCGGTGTATTGGCAAAGCGATGCTTCACCTCAAGCGTCAGCCGGCCGCCAGAAAGCCGGCCCAGCACCGCACGTCCGCTCTCAGCGCCAAGATCAAACGCAACAAAGAGCTTCTCAGCCATAGTGCTTCCCTATGACGCTATATGCCCAAGGGTGTTGCCGGAGGCGCCCCGCCGCTGTCTTCATCGCTCTTCTTCTGCTGCTGCCGATCCGTCGGCTCATACTTCAGCCGCTTCACGACATTGTCATAGCTAAACCAGTCGTTCTGCATCAACGAAGAGAACTGCGACGCCAACTCACTGTCGATCTCGGCCGCCACCAGCGCCAGGCTCATGCCCTGCAGCCGCGAACGGATGTCCTGCACCTGTCCAACCACCACCTTGCCATCTTTCTGCACTGGAACCATCACGACCGCCGTCGCCTGCCCTTCGGCCCTGGCTTTGAGCGCCTCCGTCATCGCCGTCATGGTAAACTGTCCCGAACCCGCCTCGCTGAACTGGATCCCCGTCGCTGTCGTGCCATCGAGCCCGAAGAACCCCGTGTCCAACGGCACCTTGTGCACGGCCTGTGCCGCAACGGCAAATCCTTGCGCTCCGGCATCTTTCGCAAATTGCGCCGCCGCGGCCTTCGCCAGCTCAAACGCCTTGGCTGTCTTGAGATCCTGCTCCACCTGCGTTGCCACCTCCGAGATATTCTGCGGTGCATGGCTCGGATCGATGATCGTCCGCCGAAAAATGAACGCATTGCCTGAATAGTCACGCAGCACCTGTGAGGGCTGCCACGGCATTAGCGCCGGCGGTAGATTGGGCAGCCGCGTCAGAAGCTGCTTTCGCTGTGCTTCGGTCATCGTGGCATAGAACGCAAACGGCAACTGCGTCATCGTCGATGACCGCCCGATCGGATCCAGGGCGACCAGCTCTTTGGAACTTTCCAGAGCGCCGGTTGCACCAAGGGTAAGCTGTACCTTGAACTCCTTGGCAATCACATCGCTCAGCTTCTGCAGGTAGTCGTAACTGTTATATGCGGCGCCCAGCGCACTGGCCGGCTGCTCGCCCTGTTTGGCAACACGATACGCGTTCCAGTCGGTCGAAAGCATGCCGTTGATCCGGCCGATGATCTCGGTCTGGCGCTTGCTCACCAGCGGCTTGACCACCGCCTCCACTGCGTCTTTCTCTGCCTCCGCGAACGGTCGCGTCGTGGCAATCGGCTCCGGTTTCTTCAGCGACAGCGGGTCCGCCGCCGGCTGCGTCGTTGTCGCGAACTCGCCCTGGTGCTGAAGGTAATACTTCTGCGCATCAACGCTCCACCGTTGGGCCGTCTGGCTCGCCACCACCACCTTGCGCACCTGCTCCTCCGGCACCATCAGGTACTGGATCTGGGCGCGATCCGGGAAGCGATAGCCAAACGCAAATGGGTTCGCTTCCGTCGGCCGGATTGTGCCTGGATCGATATCCTTGTACTTCTCAAATTGCTGCTTCACCTCATCCGCCGTCGGCGCTGGCGCCTGCGCCATGTAGTCGGCCGCGGCAAACGCCACCGCACTCATCTTGATCTGCTGCAGGCGATTTGCTATCTCGTGGTCGCGCAGCGGCTGACTGACGCGCACCGCCGAGGCAACGCGACTAAAGGCTTCCTTCACCATCAGCAGCCCGCGCAACGCCTCATCCACGGCGCCCTGGGCATCACGCTGATTCATGTCCATGTCGGCCAGAGCAATCCGCCCACGCATCTCCAGCAACCGCTCATCCGAGATATAAACACCGCTATTCAGAGCTTCGGTCCGCAGCATCAGGAATAGATCGGGATGCTCCTCAATCTGCGCGGCAACCTGCTCGGGCAACTCGTGTACTGCGATCGCCTGCCGCGATTCCGCATCGTAAATCTTTCGCATGAGCAGATGCCATTCATACTGCGCCTGTTGCATCTGCGAACGGTAGACCTTCTTCCCGGCGATGTGAGCAATGACATCGTCCCGATTGCTGGTATTGCGATTGGGAAGCAGGAACGCGACCATCAGCGCCGCGGTTGCGATGGCCAGAAGCTTACGACTGTGTTTCTTAAGTACGCTATACATGTGATCTTCTTAGCTTCCATGAGGCATGCGGCTTATCCGCACGCCAGGCAGCTTCAGTTCCCAGGTTTACCCTTAATCTGCTGCTGCCGGGCGGCCGCCCGGGCGGCCGCAGGGCTGCCCTTGTACTCGCCCGTTACTTCCGCGTAAAGAGTCTCCGCCGCTACTCTATCTCCAAGCTGCTCCTGCAGTTCCCCTACTCGCAGCAGCGCCTCGGGCACATACCGCCGATCCCCGCCGCCCCGCCCCGCCGACACCACCCGCATGTACTCGATCGCCAGGTCCTCCATGGCTTCCTTCGAAGCATTGGCCCCCAGCTCTCCATCACGAGCCGCCGCCAGACAATACAACGCCTCAACCTGCTGCACGCCATCCACAAACAATGCCCGGTTCTGCTCGATTAGCGTCTTAGCCCGCCCATAGTCCTTCGTCACCAGCGCCAGCCGGGCTGAGCCAACGTAGATATCCGCCTGCACCTTCGCGCTCGCCGGATCGGCCTTGTCCAGCACCGCCGACTTTAACAACTGCTCCGATAGCTTCGTCGCACCGGTCATATCCCCCTGTACCCGCTGCACATCCATCAGCAGGCTCAAGATTGCCTGCTTCTGCGTCACACTCAGCGTCGCCAGCGCCGATGCCCTGCTCAATTCCCCGGCCGCCCCCGTCAATGCCCCCGCCGCCGTCCCCTCAACCGGCCGCGGCCGATACCTCATCGCTCCCCCGGCATCGCGCCCCAGCATCTGCACAAACGCGCTCACCTCCACATCAAACTTACCCGCCCGCTCCGCCGCCACCAGCATCCGCGGCAGCACCCAATCCCTCAGCCAGGCCCGATTCGTCGCCTTCAATGCCGCCTGATACCCATCCGCCGCCGCCGCCCACTTCTCCCCCACAAACGCCTGCTCCGCCGAACTCAGCACCGGGTCATCATCCAGCGCAATCTGGCTCACACGGTCCCCCGCCATCGGGTCCACCGCCCGGCCATCCAGCGTGTAGTCAAACATCCCATTCCGATAACTCTTGATCTTCGCCCCCGTTCGCGCAGCCCCCCCCACCTGCAGCGTATCGGCCAGCACCACCCCGCCAACCGTCAGCATGGCAATCAGGCACATTCTTCGCAATCGAGAGTGACCCATGTCAATTCACCTCACGCAAGCGCCCAGTACCACAGCGTATACTCACTGCCAAGCTGTGCAACCTCACTCATACAAAGTACCCCGCACTGAGCCTGAAATGGCTGGCCAGCTTGCGGATATGCCCCGGCGTCAGTCCGCGTTTTCCCTTCATCACCATTGAGATGTACGACTCGCTCACACCCAGCAGTTTCGCCACCGCAGCCTGGCTGGTCTGGCTCTGCTCCAGTAGATAAGCCAACCGCTGCCTCAGTGGCAAACTCTCGGCCGGCATCGGGTCATTCTCTTTCTGCCACGCCTCATACATCTCCGTCAGGATCAGCAGGTAATCCTCCTGATCTTTCGTAAGGTCGGCATGTCCGGCCATCATCGAAATGATCTCCCATACCTGCTCGGACTGATCTTCGCTGTGAATGGGACGCGGAACCAGCATGCGAACCAGGTCCTCGTAAGACTTCGCCAGGCCGGCAAAATGCATTTTGGTGGCTGTTTTCATAGCTCGTCCTTCCAGCGGCCATCGCTGTACTGCCCATGGGTCATGAACCGAAGCACGAACACTCGCCCGATGTTGTAGTGCACGGCGCAAATCAACCGGTAATTGTTCCCGCCAATATTGAACACGGCAACTCGGCGTCCACTGCTCACCCTCACCTCATCACATGAACGGAACTCTTCGCGAATGTCCTCGAATCGTCGCCACTGAGCGTGAGCAGTCAGCTCCAGCCACCGAGTCAAGGATGACCGCGCACCGGGATGCATCCTCATCCATTCTCTAATCGTCGGCGGCTTGACGATCCACATTCTCTTAACTATAAGTTAAGTTCACTAATAGTCAAGGAGCAACGATGACCGATCTGCTGTCTGTTGAGGCATCTGAATGCACGCACTGCGGCGATTGCGCTGCCGCCTGCCCGATGGCCCTGATCACCGTCGATGGCGACCTGCCGCAAACCGCTCCAGAAGCCCCTTCGCGCTGCATCCTCTGTGGCCATTGCGTTGCCGCCTGTCCCACCGAAGGCCTGCAGCACAGCAAAATGCCCATGGAGCAGTGCCAGGCACTCACCTCCGCCTGGCGAAGCACCCCCGCCGCCGTCGGCCAACTGATCAAGGGCCGCCGCTCGATCCGCCACTACGAGTCTCGGCCAGTCGATAAGTCCGTGCTCTTGTCCATCCTGGACATCGCCCGATACGCCCCCACCGGCATGAACACGCAGTCCGTAAAATGGCTGCTGGTATACGATAGCGCCCAGGTGAAGCGCCTCGCCGCCGGCGTAATCGACTGGATGCGTGAAATGGCCAAACAATGCACCGATATTGCCGGCCGTTACAACGCAGCGCCATTGGTGGCAGCATGGGAAGCCGGCCGAGACCCAATACTTCGAGGCTGCCCTCATCTGCTCATCGCCTACGGCCTTGAAGCCGACCCCGTAGCCCCTGGCTCCTGCATGATCGCATTGACCACCGCCGAAATCGCCGCACTACCCTTTGGCCTGGGCACCTGCTGGGCGGGATTCCTTCATTGGGCGGTGCGTTCCTCGCCACAGATGAAACAATTGCTGAACCTCCCGGCCAACTGCGTCATGCACGGCGGCCTGATGATCGGCTACCCCGCCGAAACCTACACCCGTATCCCCCCGCGCAAGAACGCCGATGTGATCATCCGATAGAAACGACTCCTGATTGCAGAACAAACCTCGATTACTACAATCCCGCCATGCCTCGCCGCAATGCCCTAAAAGAATGGTCCGCCGCCGCCCCATTCCTGGCGCCGAACTTTCTTGGTTTCCTCCTCTTCACCCTGATGCCCGTGGGCGTATCCATGGTCCTGTCGTTCTATCAGTACGACAACATCACCCCCGCAAAATTCGTCGGCACCGCCAACTATCATCGACTCATCGTCGACCCCAAGTTCTGGGCAAGCCTTGCCAATACCCTGATCATGATGCTGGGCCTGCCCCTGACCATGTTCGGAGCACTGCTGCTGGCCCTGGCCCTCAACAGCAAAGTCTATGGCCGCATCGCGCTGCGAACGATCTATTACCTCCCCAGCATCTCGCCCTTGATCGCCGTCGCTGTGGTCTGGATGTGGATCTACAATGCGGACCAAGGCATCTTCAATAGCGCCCTGGCACGCATAGGAATCCGCGGGCCCAACTGGCTTGGCGACATCTCCTGGGCCAAGCCCGCCTTTATCTTCATGGGCATCTGGAGCGGCATCGGCGGATTCACCATGCTCCTCTATCTCGCCGCACTACAGGATATCCCCCGCAGCTATTACGAGGCCGCCCACCTCGACGGCGCCGGCGCCTGGCAGCGATTCTGGTACATCACCTGGCCGCTTCTTGGTCCGGTCAATTTCTTCATCATCGTCATGGGGATCATCGGCGGCTTCCAGGCCTTCGACTGGCAATATGTCATGACCGGCGGTGGCCCGGCCGGCTCGACCACAACCATCGGTTTATACATCTACAACAACGCCTTTTCCTACTCGAAGATGGGCTATGCATCCGCAGTCGCCTGGGTGCTGTTCATCATCATCTTCGCCCTGACACTGCTTCAGTGGCGAATGCGGCAAAGGTTTGGCGGAGCGGCACAGTACGAGTGACCTATGGAGAATTCGCGGCAAAAACTCGGACAGCTTGTTCTGTTCCTTCTGCTCCTGATCGGCGGGCTGACGATGCTCCTGCCGTTTGTCTGGGCAGTGGCCACCAGCTTCAAGCATCCCCAATGGATGACTTCGCATCCGACCGATCTGCTTCCGCGCGATGCCGAGGGCCATCTCTCGCTTTATTGGCGGAACCACGTCGCCGTCTGGGAGAGAACCCCGATGGCTCAGCATTACATCGTAAGCCTGACTGTCGCCATTGCCGTTACGGCTGGGCGCATCCTCACCTCAGCACTGGCCGCCTATGCCTTCGCCCGCCTCAAGTTCCGCGGCCGCGATGCACTATTCCTGCTCTATCTGGCCACCCTGATGATCCCCGGCGAAGTGACGATGATCCCCAACTTCATCCTCATGAGCAAATTCGGCTGGATGAACAGCTACGCCGCACTGATCCTGCCTGGCATCTTCACTGCCTTCGGCACCTTCATGCTCCGCCAGTTCTTCCTGACGATCCCCGCGGACCTTGAGGAAGCGGCCATGATCGATGGCTGCAGCCGCCTGGGCATCCTGCTCAGAGTCATCATGCCCCTGTCGGCGCCCGCGCTTGCGACCCTGGGCTTTCTCTCCTTCATCGGCTCCTGGAACGATTTCCTCTGGCCGCTAATCGTCACCAATACCAAGGACATGTTCACCTTGCCGGTGGGCCTGGCTCAACTCCAGGGCGACTACGCCCGCGAAACAACTCTAACCATGGCCGGCGCTGTTCAGGTGCTGGTGCCCGTCTTCATTCTCTTCGTCATCGGCCAAAAGCGGATTGTGGAAGGCATCGCCACCACCGGAATGGGAGGAACCTGATGCGATTGGTCGCTCTCGTCCTCCTGGCACTGCCGCTCGCCGTGCTATCTATCCTTGGCTCGGGTTGCTCCAAGGAGTCCTCCGATACGCGCACGGTTATCACCATCCCCACGCCCGGCGGGGAGATGAACGAGAAGATGTATGCGGAACTGATCCCCGCCTTCGAAAAGGCCAACCCCGACATCCGCGTAGTGCGCATGGATGTGCCCAACAGCACCTTTTATGTGAAACTGCAGGTCATGATCGCCGGCGGCTCCGCCCCCGACCTGATCCCCATGATGACAATGCGGCTGCCGATGTTCCTGCACCGCAACGCCTTCCTCGCCTTGGATGACCTGATGGCCCAGGATGCCGAGTTCCAGGCGCTCAAACCCGACATCCATGCCAAGAGCATGGATGGCTTCGCGCGCAACGGGAAGATCTACGGTCTGGCCTACAGCCAGAACCTCTACGGGCTCTATTACAACAAGACGATGTTCGACAACTACAACAAGACTTGTCCGCCCGACCAGCGGATCACCTATCCGTCGGCCGATTGGGATACAGACAAGTTCGTTGAAGTAGCCAGGAAACTCACCCGCGACACCGACGGCGATGGCCGGGCCGATCAGTTTGGCACCGTCGTCAACTCAGCGATGTTCTACGTTTGCGCCCCAGTCTTGCGCCGATTCGGCGCCAACCTGTTCGATCCCGAAGGCCGCACTTGCCTGCTCGACCGCCCCGAAGCCATAAAAGCGTTTGACTGGTACTACGGCCTCTCTCTGCGGGATCGGGTTGCTCCCAGTCCCAACGGTCCCGACTCCCGCACCGCCGGCGGCCTGATTGGCGGACCGGAAGAGCTATTCATGCAAGGCAAGATCGCCATGTGGGAAGATGCTGCCGAATGGCGATTCGAGTTCCAGCGCCGCATCACCGGTTTTGACTGGGATGTCGCAGAACCTCCGCGCGGCCCGGCACCGCAGCACATCCAGACCTCCGGCTACGAGTGCTTTGGCATGAGCATCTCCGCCACCACCAAGCACCCCAAAGAGGCCTGGCGCTTCCTGCGCTTCATGGTCAGCCCCGAAGGCCAGAAGATCATCGCCCGCAACCGCGTCGGCATTCCGATCCTCAAGAGCCTGTGCAATGACAAAGAGTACTATCTCAAGGACACAGATCCGCCGCACAGCAAGCAGCCCTTCCTCAAGACGCTGGAATACGGCCAGGACATCCCCTCCCTGCGAAACTTCCAGGAAGTGGAAAAGGCGATCATCGACGAGCTGGATCTGGTGATGACCGGCAACGCCCCTGCCGCCGACGCCTGCCGCAAAGCCGCCATCGAAGCCAACCGCCTCCTAAAGGAAGACGCCGAGCAGTAGGCCGGATCTGACCAAAACATTTCTGGAAATTCCAACCGACTCACACCGGTATATCTGTAGAGAAGATACTCAGGATCGACTCGCGAGATCGGCCCTTTTTCATGACGACTTGGCTTCGAGATTCGCACAGCGTTGTGCAATCGAACCGGTCGGAGTGGTTTAATCAGACAGCGGGGCCATCTATGCGTATTCTGCTGATCAACCCACCGCATCCTGCAATCGGAAGCCGGATTCCACACGAACACCTGCCGCCTCTGGGCCTGCTCGCGATCGGCGGCCCGCTGATCGACGCCGGCCATCAGGTCAAGCTCCTGGACGCCGAGTTCGGCCCCGTACCCAAGCATCTGATTGTTCAGAAGGCCCGCGCCTATGCCCCTGATGCCATCCTTTTGGGGCACTCCGGTTCCACGTCCGGCCATCCCACCACCGCTCTTCTCACCCGCGCACTTCGCAGCGCCCTGCCCGACGTCCGCATCATCTATGGTGGCGTCTTCCCCACCTATCACTGGCGCGAGATCCTCGCCGATGAACCGCAGATCGACATTATCGTCCGAGGCGAGGGCGAGCAGACGATCGTGCGACTGATGCATGCTCTCCAGACCGGCGAGGATCTGGATGGGATTCCCGGCATCGCCTTCCGCCGCAGCGGTATGCCACTGGCCACCCGCCCTGCCCCGATCATCCGCGACCTGGACGCCTGCCGCATCGGCTGGGAACTGATCGACTTTTCCCGCTACAGCTACTGGGGCGACAAACGCGCTGTGGTAGTGCAGTTCTCCCGCGGCTGCCCGCACCACTGCAGCTACTGCGGCCAGCGAGGATTCTGGACTCAGTTCCGCCACCGCGACCCTCAAAAATTCGCGGCCGAACTCGCCTGGCTGCATCGCGAGCACGGCGTTGAGGTAGTCAACCTGGCCGATGAAAACCCCACCGCCGACCGCGAAGCCTGGCGCCAACTGCTCGAGGCGATCATCGCCCAGGGTCTCCATCTCACCATCGTCGGCTCCACCCGCGCTGACGACATTGTCCGCGATGCCGACATCCTCCCTCTCTACAAGAAAGCCGGCGTCGCCCGTTTTCTCCTGGGCATTGAAAACTACGATGAAGCCACCCTTGCCAAGATCCGCAAAGGTGGGTCTGTCCAGAAAGACCGGCAAGCCATCCAGCTTCTCCGTCAGCACAACATCATCTCCATGGCCACCTACGTCGTCGGCTTCGAGGAAGAAACCGACCGCGACTACTTCCGCAGCTTGCGCCAGCTTCTCTTGTACGATCCCGATCAGATTCAACTTCTCTATGTCACCCCCCACCGCTGGACAGCGGCGTTTGCCGAAATGAGCGATCGAAACGTGATCCAGAGAGATGCAGGCAAGTGGGATTACAAACACCAGGTTCTTGGGACGCGTCACATGGCGCCCTGGCGCGTAATGCTGTGGGTCAAATGCATCGAGGCCGTAATGCAGATGCGTCCACGGGCCCTGCTGCGTGTCCTGACCAATCGCGAGCACAGCTTCCGTGCTGCCATGCGCTGGTATTACCGCATCGGCCGGCGGGTCTGGCCATACGAGATCTGGAACTTCCTCTTCCGCGACCGCCACGAAGCGACCGGACCCACGTTACGTGCTTTCTGGGGTGCCCCGCAACATCACGAGCAACAGGCGATGTCTCTGACGCCTTCACTGCCGGCCGCCAGCCCAATCCGGCCCACTGCGTACAGCACCTTCATGCCCATCACGTACACGGTCTACACCGGTCAGCAGCTCACAGCATCCTGACACTTATCGCCGCCCGCCCAGACCGTTCCCTCCCCTTTGGAGGGGCAGGCGCGGGGGCGGGGGTGGCTTGGCCGACAGACGCTGGTAGACTTTCGACGCACCACACTGCCTGATGATGCAATCGGAATCATCGCAGTGGGCGATGCTGCAGCCCTGTTCTTTGCCGTTGACTTCTTAGGTAACTCATGATGAACATCAATCGACGTCTGGCGGTGTTCGCCTTCATCGCATGGCTGTTCACCGCAACGGCAACGAGCTATGCCGAGATTGACGAGTTCAAGCAGATCAACATCGATCTGACGGATAAGGCCGACGCAGAGGCGAAAGCCACCTGGTCAGAGCCGGACAAGATTACGATCTCTCCGGCCGGCTTGGGATGGGATGGAGAGGGCGATGCCTCCCGCGATGGATGGATTCAGACCAAGCCGATTGCCTTAGGCCTGTCGTGGCGTCCCACGCAAGGCATCTATACGCGCGTCTCAATCCATCCCCTACCTCAGGAAGTCGCTCTGGCCAACGGCCAGAAGTGGATACCGGACTCCGGCGCGCTATACGTGCGCTACTCGCCCGATCTCAAACACTGGTCAAGCTGGCAGGTCTTGCAGCGGTCCGAGCCACAGTCCACCGCGGAGAAGAAGAATCCGGGGCGGCATTTCAGCGGCGAGATTCGCGTGCCATACCGGGATCAGGATGAGTACCGCAGGCTGGTGTCCGACTACTCACGGATGGATGTACCATGGAAGAGCGACGAGGAAGCCGCCGTGAAGTGGATCGTGGCCCGCGACCCCGAATTTTTCGCGAAGCAGATTCCCTTCATCGGTTACGCCCAGCTCATGTTTGAAGGCGCGTTCCGTGGCGGACTACGAATACAGTCCTTCAAAGCAGATATTTTCTACGGGATGAGCGGCCTCCATGTGCCACCGAAAGACGAGTCGGTATATCAGACGCGTGACGTTCCATGGCGATACGAGGACGCAAAGCGCCAAACCTCCATACCAGAGACCACCCAAGGCAAGGATGCGCGACCCTCGCCGTAACCACAGGGGGCGCCAAGGGACGTGACACGTAGCCGTTTAGCGTTTGCGCATGACACTGCGATGCACAAACGCTAAACTGCTACCCGGCAGAAGGTAGAGGAACAGTGATGGCGTGGTGGCTAATCGTGGCAGCAGTTGTAGTACTGGGCTTGGCCGGAGCCTCCCCGGCCGCTTCGCCAGCTCCCAAGCCGGAGCTGCGGGGGATCTACCTGGAACTGCACGGTAACCGTGCCTTCGGAGCCTTCCCCCTCCTCCAGGAAGGGGATTGGCGGGGCTTGTTCCACCGCCTGAAGGAGTTGGGCGTCAACACCATCCTCCCCAACGTGGTATCGCCCTCGGGCGCCATCTACCCGAGCACGGTGGTGCCGACTCGCCCGTTGGAGGAGCGGCTGGGGCACCCCGATCTGCTGAAGGTCATCGCCGAGGCCGCGCACGCTGAGGGCCTGGAGGTGCATCCCTGGACAATCGAGTGGTATCACGCGCCCCGGGAAACCGACCCCAATCGCCTTGCCCATGATCCCGAAGGCAAGACCACCAACAGCCTCTGCCCCTCCGTGCCCCAGAACCGCGACCTGATGCAGCGGATGCTGCTGGAGCTGGCGAAGCGGCCGGACATCGACGGACTCCAGTACGACTACATCCGCTTCCCGGAGGGGCAGTATTGCTACTGCCAGCACTGCCGCGCTGGCTTCGAGCGCCGTCTCGGGCATTCGGTAACCAACTGGCCGGCCGATGTCCTTCCCAAAGGATCGCTTGAGATCAAGTACGTCGATTACCTGTGTGACACAATCAGTAGCTTCGTCCAGGACATGCACGACCCGCTGAAAGCGGCGCACCCGCGCCCGCGCCTGGTACTCTCGGCCGCGGTGTGGTGCGTCGAGTCGGGCTCTCGCCACGTGGGCGTGCGTCAGGACTGGGGACGGTGGGCGGAAGAGGGCTGGGTGGATTTCGTCGCCCCCATGAACTACGGCAACAAGTGGGTGGTGGCCAACTTCGAGCGGTTCGCCCGCAACGAGGCGAAGATGCTCACCGGGAAACGGCCTTTCGTCTTCGGCGCCGGCGCCTACCTCGACACTCCCGAGGGCGTAGTGAAAGCGGCGAAGCTGGGAAGGGAGTTGGGCGCCTCCGGCCTCATCGTCTACACCCTGACCGAAAACACATTCGCGAACCACCTCCCCGCCATGCGCAAGGAGGTGTGGACGGAGCCCGCCGAGGTGCCCTCCTTTGGGCGGCGCTAGGCCGAATACGCTCGCTTCTGCGGAGCGACCCGGCGTACCCGGTACTTCTGCCCTGACTACCCGCATAGCAGTCGGACATGGCAGACGCAGTTTCTGCGATGATCTGGCATGTGGTACAATCAGTTCCATGGTGATTGATCCACAGATTGAAAAGGCCGCCAGCGAACTCCGCAGGCACGGAGCGTCGGCCGTCTACCTGTTTGGCTCGCAGGGAACCGCCGCCGCTCGCGGTGATTCGGATGTGGATATGGCGGTAAAGGGTTTGCCGCCGAAGCGTTTCTTCCGCGCCATGGCCGATGCTCAGGCACTGTTGGATAGGTCGCTCGACCTGGTCGACCTGGATGAGCCGTCGCCATTCGTGAATTACCTTTTGCGGAGCGGGGAACTGCGGCATGTCGGCTAAACTTGCAGCCTTCGTCGATGTGGAACTTGCGCAGTTGCAGCAGTTGCTGGCTGAACACCGGCCGCTTCTTCTGAAGGGACGTGGAACGGGGGACGTGGAACGGGGACGTAAATAGTATTGCCGGAAAGGCCCCTTCTTCCCGCTCTTCGCTCTTTGCCCCTACCCCAAGCGATTCTCGCTGCGGATCACCGTTTGTTTGTGCCCTTTTGAGCCTTTTTGTGGCCAGTCTTCGCTTCTTCGTCTCTGCGTTCGTAGCGTCGTGAGGCGTACTCGCCGGGCGCGAAGATCATGTGCGTTTCTGCTATAGCATATCGGAAGCTTCTGCTAGACTGCTATGCCGTATCATGTTCCTTGCATGAGGTGACTGATGCGCAACTATCTCATCCCATCCCTCGCCATCCTGGCCCTGCTCTCCGGCTGTGGTCACCCCTCCGCCTCGCGGCCCCGGCCCACTGACGCTTCCCCAGCCCGCATCGCAGAAGATGCTGCTTACCTTCCGCATCTGCAGTTCGCCAAAGCCACCACCCAGCCAATCGCCATACGTTACCACAACTATGAGGGACTCAGGCCGCCTGATCCGGGAGAACCAAACCTGTACGAGTATCGCGTCATCTACTGTGCCCTCTGGGATGATGGCCTGATCCTCTGGCGTCAGGATCAGCACGACGTGCGCTCACCGCTGCTCTACGCCCGGCTTGATCCGGCCACGATCCAAGCCATCAGGCAGCGACTCGTCGAATTCGATCAACAAGCCCGGGCATTGAAGAAGCGATCGTACGTCGTTCCCGACGGAAGCTACTCCACCGCCGTGCTGTCGTTTCCCGGCCAGACGCCGATCTGCATAATGCTCTGGCGCGATGACGACTATACCATGTTCCAAGACCTAGAAGCCTACAAACCCATGCTGGACGTCTGGACCCGCATCAAAGAAACCCTCGACTCCACCAGACCACCCACCGGCCAACCCGTCTCCCCAGGCGACGTCCTCTGGATCGAACGCGACGGCCGCCAGGGATTCTACAAATCGTAAACGTAAGCTAAACGCACCAGCAATCCAACAACCGAAGCGTCAGCGTCTCAGGGACACAAGGAGACCCCTGCGGCTTGGGCTGCCTTGCGTAATGCCTCGTCGAGGCTCCCCAGCCGGGAGTTGAGGCGGATTGCCAGTTCAAGATAGCTCGCATCGTAGAAACTCAGCCCGTGCAGCCGTGCCAACTGCATGATGTCCGTCAGCACGGCCGCCGTGGGCGGACCTTCGATCGCTATCGCCAATGCGGCCAAGTCGCCATGCGCCCGGAGCAACTCCGCCTCCGTGATCCGTTTGCGCCGCTCGGCCATGAGAAGAACATTGGATATCTCGAACGGAAACAGCCCGGTCGTCGAAGCACCGTCGGCGGCCACGACATCCAACCATGGCAGCGCCGTCTCGTCTTCGTTGGGGAGTATCCAGGCGGCCACCAGCGAGGCGTCAATGACCAGATTCATCGCGCCCCTCGGCAATCCAACTGCGAATCTCCTCCCTCGTCACGACGCAGCCGCGAGCCGCCAGCGATGATCTTAATTGTTTGAGCCGCGTCGCCGCCGCTTTGGATGACCCCGATTCATCAGACCGAGCTGGAATCAGCTTTGCCACCGGCGTGCCTCGCCGGGTGATCACGTACTCCGCCCCGGCCGCCACCTCCTCAAGCAGGCGGCTCAAGTGTGTCTTGGCTTCGAATGACCCGATCTCTTTCATAGTCAACTAGTATATTCAACTAGTTGCTTTCAGTCCAACGCCGCTTCGGTAACCGATGAGCCGGCCAACGCGGACTCTGAACAAAATGCGAATTTTCCTCACCCTTCGTTTTTCCGCCCTTTTCACACAAAACGACCCTAACTTACCCCTTTATATAGGGGGACATCGTTTTTTTCACCCTCTTGGCCGTTACCCCGGCCAGTTTCTTTGACAATCGAATACTATTCCTACCGGACAAGCAGGGAATCCGCATCCGAAGATGCACAGCGATCCTGCGCACCTTGCCTCTTCTCTTTCATCCTTCATCCTTCCGCCTTGATCCTTGGCGTGAGTTATCCACAATCATCCCAAACCTGCGCATCTCCTCCCCCAATCCCGCCGTAACTCGCTGTCCCCACAGCACATAGCGCACTGGTGGTCATCCCACCGAGAACCTGCGCACCTGTCACTTATCCACACCTGGCACCTTTCTCTTCCCACCCCAATACAGAAAGGCCAACAACCCGTCGGTCATTGGCCCTTCAGTCATTGTTAAGCGAAGCGAAATCCCGGCCGCGCTAGGCAACCTTGACCTTCTTCGCCTTGCCGCCAGCCTTGTCAGCCAGCGTCGGCTTGGTCATCTTGCCCTTGTCGGCCGCCGCAGCATTGCTGCGGGCCTCAGCGGCGTCCGCCTTCATCTCCGCAACCGTCTTGGTCTTGATCCGGGCCGCGCCCTGCGTCTCCACCAGCTTCGCACGCGTCCCATTCTTCACCGCATCCGCCAGCCGCTTCTTCGCCCCGGCGATCTCGTTCTTGTACTGCGGCAACCACTTCGCCTGACCAACCAGCATGTCATCGGTAAGCTGCCAGATCTCCTCTGGATCGCACACCGCACCCGTCAGCGGATCGTGCAGCATCGCCTGTTTCAACAGCGTCAAGTCGCCGCTGATCGCCGCGTACACGCTCATCCGCTGCACGCTCACCGTGGCGTTGCACGTCGCCGCACACGCAAGCGGCAGAGGCCCGACTACAGGCATGTTGATGCCCGTCTTATCCACATAGCCAGGGATCTCGACGATGCAGTCATCCGGCAGATTCGGGATCCGCCCCTGGTTCACGACATTGAAGTGGCCGCGATAGATTCGCCCGGTTACCAGGCCTTCAATAATGTACGAACCGTGCTCCTCGGAACGGTCGCTCGGGCTGATCTTCGGCGGCTGCTCCTTGAGCCAGTTGGGAAAATCAGTCTCGAACCAGTTCCGCCCTTCCGTGCAGACGCGCAGATATCCACCGGTTTCGCCATTGATCCAGCTCGACAGGTCGATCCACTTGTTGATCTCATTCGTCCGCTTGCGATACCAGGGCACGTACTCGGAGAGGTGACCATTCGACTCCGTGGAGTAATACCCAAAGCGATTCAGCACATCCAGGCGAACCTTCTCGCTTGTGCGATACCCCGCGACATCGCCCATCAGCTCCGGCAGTTTGCTCGTCAGATCGATGCCGCGCCAAGCCGCCTTAACGCACCAGGTCTGGTGATTCAACCCCGAGAATACCGCATCAATCTCGCGGCGGTGCATACCATACTTCACTCGCGGGTCGATCCAGTTGTATTCCTTGAGCGTCGCCCCGGGCGAGACGTAATCCATCGGAATCTGGCCGGTTAGCTTGAGCCACAGCTCAATCGCATGGGTGATCTGCCAGTGTGCCCCCTGCACGCCGTGACAAAGACCGATCGTGTTGACCTTGCCAAACTGGTTGCACGCCCAGGTGTTCATCGCCATGGGATTGGAATAGTTCAGCATAATCGCACCAGGTTTGGCCACTTCCCGAATGTCCTTGCAAAAGTCCAGCAAGGCCACCATGGTCCGCTGACCGTACATGATGCCGCCAGCACACAAAGTGTCGCCCACGCACTGGTCCACACCGTACTTCAGAGGAATGTCGATGTCGGTCGCGAAGGCCTCAATCCCACCGACGCGAACCATGCATATCACAAAGTCGGCATCGGCAACCGCCTTCCGGCGGTCGGTCGTGGCGACGATCTTCGCCGGCAGCTTGTTGCCTTCGATGTCACGCTCACAGAGCTGTGTGACCATATCCAGGTTCTGCTTCGAGATATCCGTAAAGGCGAACTGCGTGTCCGCCAGCTCCGGTACGCCCAGCAGGTCGCGCAGAAGCCGACGAGTAAAACCAATCGAACCCGCGCCGATCATTGCCACTTTGATTGCCATGAGTCTTCGAACTCCTATTGTCTTGTGCTCTACCGACGTACCACGACCAACGCGACAACATGTCTCATTGGCCATCGCCCGATCTTCTCAGAACATGCCAGACCTTCAATAGCTCTCGGCCCAAAGTTAACGTAATCCCCTGCACACATCTCCCCTTCCCAAATGCGCGATAAACGTCACAATACCGACGCAACGCAAATCCCATGAGTGAAGTTACCGAATCCGAAGTCTCCACCATCTCCATCCATGAGCCCATTGATGAAACCGCTCGTGATCAGCGGATCAATTTCTGGGTCTCGGTGATTGAGGGCGGTGCCTTCATGGGAGGCCTGGGATTCTTAGCAGCCCAAACCATCCTGCCGGACATTATCCGCCAGCTCGGCGGCTCGCCCCTTCTGATTGCCGCAGCGCCTTCGTTGTCGTCGCTCGGATACTGGGTCTGCCCCATCCTCAGCGCCCATTGGGTTGACCGGATGCACCGGTATAAGCCCTTCATCGTTCTAGTCGGGGCAACGCAGCGGATACCGTATCTTCTGGCCACGATCATACTCTATCTCGCGGCATCGGGAACCTTCGTCGGCGCAGCTCTGACCGCCGTGGTGCTCACGCCGGTGCTGGCCGGCATCGCCGGAGGCCTAAGCGTCACGGCATGGCAGCAGCTTATCGCCCGCTGCATCCCGGAAAAACGTCGCGCCTCGCTATTTGCCACACGCTATATCGTGACATGTATTCTTGGTGTGCTCGCCGGTTTCACCGCCAAGTACCTCTTCGCCCACTGTTCACTCCTATCCGCCTACGCCACGCTTCATCTGATTACCCTCTCGCTGCTGATGGTGTCTTTCTTCGTATTCCTGGCGACCCGTGAACCGGCCTCCCCGGCACCGGCCGTTCATACCCTCACCCTGTTCGAAAATCTGGCTTTGATGCCACGCCTGATCGCCGGCGACCCCACATTCCGTCGCTACCTCTGGTCACGGATGCTGCGCAACGGCACTCTCATCCTGACGCCCTTCCTCGCCATCTATGCACGCGTTCATCTGAACCAGCCCGAAAGCTTTCTGGGAACTCTGACTATTTCCAACATGATCGGCGCCATCGTCGGCAACCTGCTGGCAGCGCGACTCGGCGATCGCGTTGGCGGGAAGATTCCCAGCCAGCTTGCCCTGGTCCTTTACATCCTCGCCGCCGCATGGTCAATCGTCGCCGGAACTCCTGTCGAGTTCACTTTGATCTTCGCCCTCATGGGTGCAGCGCTCTATATCGGCGAAGTCGGCGCATTCACCCTGATGCTGGAGATCCTCCCCCAGCGCAACCGCGCCACCTATCTCGCAATCACCGTGTTGGCGAATGTACCGGCCGTGATCATGGCCGGCTGGATCAGTTCTTCCATATGGAAGCACACCGGCGGAATTGCGCTGCTCGCGGCTCTTACAATCGTCACATTGATCTGCTCAATGCTGCTGCTGCATCCCATCAAGGATCCGCGACACAAGCGGGCCGCTCGCTAAGCCTGGCCCTTCTCCCACTCGACAATGACCGCAGCAAGCTGCCGAACATCCCTCGCCGTATGCGAACTGGACAGAGCAAAGCGAAAGATCCCCTGTGGAGGGCTGTTCAGGTACGTGATCCAGGATGGGAAGATACCAGCGCGTTGGAGCATGCTGCGAAGCCGGCGAGCCGAAGCAACATCGCGGGGATAGATCACCAGAACAGGACTCTCGAGATCGTGGAAAATGTGTTCCGCCTGAGGCAACAGCGCGTGAATCAACCGAGCGTTGGATTGCAGTCGTTCGACGCGCCCGGGGTTGCCCGCAAGCAACTTCACGGCCGCCGTAATCCCCGAGGCAATCGGCAGCAACGGCGCTGTATTGCCAATAAACGCAGGTGCGCTGTCGTAAATGGCTTTGATCATGCTGCGAGATCCGACAATGGCCCCCCCCTGCATGCCCAGTGACTTGCCCAAGCTGATGGTCTGGATGATGCGGTCATCATCAAGACCTCGCGCGGCAACCGTGCCGCGACCGGACGGACCAATCGTGCCAAAGCCGTGGGCATCATCCACCAGTAGCCAGCCGCGTGACGGCAGTTCGGCGAGGTAGGCCGCCAACGGCGCGATCCGGCCGCGGGCGCCTTGCAGACCATCGCAAGCGATGACCGGCCGGGCGCTGCGCGGCAGACGTCGCAGTGCCTTGCCCAGTGCCGCCACATCGGCGTATGAGAATCGCTGCACGGGAAGGCCAGAAAGGGTTGCTCCATCGGCAACGCACGCATGAGCGGCGTCAGCAAGCAGAATGTGCGTGGTAAACGACTTGAGCGCCTGAAAAGCCGCAATGGGAGCCAGATAGCCAGCGGCCACCATGATCGCGGCGGGTTGCCGCATAAAGCCGGCAATGGCCCGCTCAGCTTGACCATAGGCCGCATGCTCGCCGGTGGTGGTCCGTGATGCACCGGTGCCGAACGGCCGATGGTGCATGGCAGCGCAGATTGCCTTATGCACCGCGGGATGCCCGGAAAGCCGCAGATAGTCGCACCCCGCGAAATACAACAATCGCCGCCCACGTATCAGGATGTGGGTTGCGTCATCAAATTCAATTGCAATTGAGGATGGCATAGCTGCTATACCTTCGGTGTTATGGCCATGACGCATTCCGTAATCTGCCGGATGTCGCGCTCGGTGAGGTCATCGCCAATCAGCGACGCGGTGACGATGTCGCGGTGGTTGCTCAGCATCCAGAGACGAATGGTGCCATGTTCGAGCGCACGCCATTCAACGACGCCATATAACCCAAGCGGACAGATGCCGCTCAGGATGTGAGCGTTCTTGCGGGCGCCGGAGCGCATCGCCATTCGGCGAATCGCATCTGTCAACTCCACCTCGGTTACGTTCCGGTTCAGGGCAGCGCCTTCTTCAATCGCGACACGGAAGATCGACTGCTCCTTAACGTATGTGATGGGCTGACCTGCAATCTCTTCAGCCTGCTCCCACCCATCTGGAACCGTGATGTTCCACACCAGGACCTGCTTTGTCCCAGAAGATGGAGAGATGATCTCAATGGCCGCCGGTGCAAGGTGCGACACCGCATACAGCAGGTCCAGCAGAGCATCGGTCGTCGCCGTGCCCAGGTCGACCTCAATGGTCATCCCTTGCTCGGTCCAGAACGGACCATCGAGGGAGTGGACAACGCCACGGACACCGCCGGCCATCTCAGGACGCCGGCCGATACGATCAAACCAGCGATCAAACCAGTCCAGCACAGGAGTCAGGTCCCCAGTCTGATTCACCCCGGATGCGCGCAGTTCGAAATGGTCCCACGTGAACTGGCGGATGGTAACCGGAATATTGCTGACCTCGCCCACCGACGCCGTGACCTGAGCCGGCTTATCCTCGCGGATCGTGGTGATTGACTCGGGCCGGCCGTCGACAAGCGGCAGCAGATCGTGCCGCACCGGCAACGAGAACCTCCCCTCCTCGGGCTCTTCGTTCTGCCCGAAGCTGTATTCGAGCATGCATGGCCTGTTCCGGGTGCCTTTGAACTCGCGGACAGAGCGCTCAAACGCCTTCACATAGTTGTCACGCACCGGTGCTATGAGCGCTCGCAGATCCATCTCCGTCATTCCTTCGTCGCCAGAACCATGGCGGGATGTTGTACCATGAATGAGCGATCAAGACGATTTGCCTAGTGTGCTGCGGCCGAAATACACTCGCCTCTGATGAAAAAGCACACCTTCGGTCCCGGCCTTACTATACTGTCGGCCGACCAACTCATGTGGAAATGCCCGGTTGACTCGGCATGCACGACTTTGCGCCTGTCCTTCGTTTATAATTGTGATATCGCAGCATAAAGAGACACATGATCCGTTTTTCATGCCGATGTTCGCAGGTTGTCGAACTGTCCGATGACATGGCCGGGCTCAGCACCCAATGCCCCAAGTGCGGCCTGTTGCTCGACGTTCCGACCCTGTCAGACGCCGGCGCCATCGATGCCGATGGCACCTATCGCCTCGATAATCGACCCACCCCCAAAATCAACGAGCACCTGCAGGAGCTTACCACCGTCTATTTCCCCGGCCGCCACCGGTCCGATGGCACCGACATCGACCTCCGCGGCACCGTTGGACCGGCCAAGCCCCCTCCCGAGCCAGCCCCCCCCGCGCAAGCCGCCGCCCCTCCCACGCCCATTCAACGCCCCAAATACGATCCCGAGACCGGCGAGTTGATCGTTCCCGTTGACATCAACCAGCCCGCCGTCGCCATCGACTACTCCAATCTTCCCACCGCCAGGCGCGTCATCGAATACTCCGCCACCACCCATCGCGCCCATCCATTCATCCCCGACCTGGGCGTCTTCACTCACCTCCTCGAGCCGGTGAACCTGATCGTGCTCGGGGTGATGTTCGTGATGCACCTGGCACTGATCCTGTTTGCCATCGTCAGCAGTTACATCATCGTGATCTATTTCGCGCCCATCGCTCTTGTCGTGCTTCTCATCGGTCATTACGCCATGCTGGTCGAGGAAATGGGGCCTAATGAACGCGATGAACTGCCCCGCCCCCTGCGAAACGTCCATTTCTACGACGACTTTGTCGCGCCCTTCGTCCACATGGTCTCTTCACTGCTCCTGTGCTACTGGCCATCCTTTATCATCATCTTCGCCAACCTGACTGCCGCGGCCAATAACAATCCCTTCCCCTTCCCTCACACGCGCGACCTGCATCTGGCCATCTTCCTGATTGGTTCCCTGGCCTTTCCCGCAACCCTCCAGACCATCTGCACCAGTGGCAATATCCTCAACCTTCGCCCCGACCGCATCTGGGGCATCATCCGTTGCACCAGCTTGCGTTACCTCCCCATCGTTCTGCTCTGGATCGTCGCCATCACCTCCTGTCTGGCCGGCCAATGGGCAGTAGCTTTCTACTGGGCCTCCCTGTTTATCCCCAAGAGTCCTCCGCTTCCATTGATCGCCCAGCCCTTCATCGCCTATCCCTTGCTCATCCTCGGCATTTACCTCCTGCATGCCTTCGGCTGGGTCCTCGGCCAGGAATACCAACGCTCCCATCCGTTCTACCCCTGGATCCTGCAACAGCACATCCGGACCACCGAACCCGTCCAGGAACCGATCCTACACCCCAAACTCTCCGCCGCCGAACAAGCCGCCCAGCAGCGCGCCGCCAAACGTGCCAAGTCACAGATTCGCTAACGTCACATTCTTGGAGCTCAGGACATGATCTCAGGTGCCCAGAACTACAAGCTGGCAATCGAATTCAAAGGGCCGGCCTGGCTGCCCACCAGCCTGTGGGTCAATCTCGACTGGCTGTACGACAAGGATCCGGCCAAACAGCAGAGAGTCCGAGCTCTGCAGCAACGCTTTCCCGACGATCTCCTGGGCGAGCTATGGATCACAAGGCACCTTCGCGAGACGCAGACCGAATCCGGCGTCAAGCACTGGACCGACGAGTGGGGAGTCGGCTGGGCCAACGATGGCCACGGCTCCAAGCCGGACATGCATCCGCTGGCACAAGGCTTCGAATTCTTGAGCGATTACCCGCTCCCCGACCCTCTTCTGCCCGGCCGCTTCGACGAAGTGGACAAGCATCTCAAAGATCGCGGCTCCCGCTATGTGCAGGGCCTTGTCTGGTTCACCCTCTTTGAGCGCTACTGGATGCTTCGCGGATTTGAGAACGCGCTCGTGGACCCCTATCTGGATGAGCCGCAGTTCTGCCTCTTGCGCGACCGCATCGTCCAGTTCAACATGGCCCTTATCGACCAGTGGTTAGAGCGTGGGGTCCACGCCGTGTTCTTCTCCGATGACTGGGGCTCACAGCGTTCCCTGCTCATGGACCCCTCCGATTGGCGCCGCTATTACAAGCCTTCGTACCAGGCGATGTTCGAGCGGGTCCGCCGCGGCGGGGCGCACGTCTGGATGCACCTCTGCGGCAACATCGAGGCCATCCTGCCGGACCTGATTGAGATCGGCCTGAACGTCTTGAACCCCGTCCAGCCGCAGGCGATGGATGTCCGCCGCCTCTCGCGCGAGTTCGGCGGCCACGTCTGCTTCAACGGCGGCGTCGACGTGCAGGGCACGCTCATCACCGGTACGCCCGATGCGGTAAGACGCGAAGTACACGAGTTGGTGGACCTCTTCGGCCGCTTCCACGGCGGGTACATCGCCGGCACCAGCCACACGATCATGCCCGAGACGCCCTTGGACAACGTGATCGCCTTGTACGAAGCGCTCGCGCAGTACCTAAAAGCCTGAGCCAATACGCCCCTTCACGCCACCTTCCGACGAGAAGCGGCCAACGTGCGCGAAATGCGCTCGGCGATCACCCCCAGCGGCTTCACATACTGCTGCCCAAACAGACGAATGTGGTTCAACAGTGGATAGAGCATGTACAGGTCGCGCCGAATCCGCCGGTATTCTTCGCTCAGCCGATGCACTTGCTCGTAGACGCGAAAGAACGCCGGCGTAACGGTGCGGAACAGCTCCAGATACGCCAGCTCAATCTCCGCGTGCGAATAGCGGCAATTCGGGTCCAGCAGGCCCGAGACCCACCATTTCCCGTGGCGATCCGGCTGCACCAGCAGATTGGACGACCACAGGTCGCCGTGTACCAGCCGCGGCTTGTCGCTGTGTTGCAGCAGCCGGTCGAGTTTCTCGTGAATCGAGCAAATCCGCCGCCGCAGCGGCGGCGGAATCAGTTTCATCGCGGTCACATCTTCCAGAATCGGATCGTAGATCTCGTGGAAGAAGCGAACGAAATCGCGCGTGCCCTGTTCAGTGCCATCACCGACTTTGCGGTACAGCGGCGCGGTCTGTCCGTGCAACTGCAACACGATATCCGCCAGGTGCATTTCGACATGGTTCAGATCGTCTTCACTCAGCCGAGATCTGACCGTGGAAAGGGATTCGCCAGGCATGTGCTGCATCAGCAAGTAGCTGTTGGGATCGTCCAGATCGCCCAGCTTGCTGGCATACACCTCCGGGCAAGGCAGCCCCCTGTCGCGCAGCATGTTCAGTTGATACGCCTCATGCTGATACTGCTGCACCACCATGTGCGGCGCAATCTTGAGCACGACCGGTTTGTGCCGCTTAAACTGCAGCAGCAGCGTCGTGCTCATGCTTCCCCCATGCAGCGATTTCACCCCTGTTAAGTCAACACTCTCCCCCAGCCACTGGTTCGCAATCCTGCTCAGGACCGGCCATGAGACGTCGTCTGACAGCGACACCCGTCACCTCCAAGGTTGCACAGCCTCAGGTAACGCTCAACTCCGCAATGAAACCCACGGACACTACACACGGTTTGCACCGTGAGGCCTGCGGAGCTGCACATCCGTGCACACGGGAGTATGCCATGGCGAGGCCGCTGGGACAACGCAATCGCCACCAGATAACAGGCGGAATCAGGAATCACCTGGGCAACCGGGCTCAAGGCTTGGCCGACAGAGCGGCAATTCTGGCTGCAACTTCGGCAACCTGCGCCTCGGAGAGGCGCTTGGGCTCGCCGACCGGCAAGCCGGCGTTGCGGTCCAGCGCTGCCTGATACTGCTGACGCGCCAATTCATTCCGCCCAAGCATCGCCAAGGATGCGGCCGCATCCAGGCGGATGCCCACATCATTGGGATTGAGCGCATACACCCGCTGCAATTCCGCCACCACATCATCGGTCCGATGCAACGATACCAACAGCGACGCGCGGCCCATCCGCGCCGGAATCAAACGTGGATTCGCCTGGATCGCGCGATCCACTGTCGATAGCACATTCGCCGGTCGATCACCGGCGTCGATCTGGGCTTTGCTCTGCCGGATCAGGTACTGTGCATTGGCGAGCCAGGCGCTTCGCTCAAACGCGGCGGCGTACTTCTGCTGAGCCTGAGCTGGTCGCTTATCGGCGTACAGCAGATCGCCCTCGTGGCAGGTCACATCACCTTGCACCGCCGGCGCAACGACGATCACCGCAAACCCCACCGCCAGGAGGAGCAGCAAACCCACCATGGCAAGCGCCCCACGTCCTTCACCCTCAGGTTCGCCCATGCGCATGGCGACAGTGGCCGCCGCCAGCGTAACAAACAGGTAGAACAGACCGGTTTCAAACAGCGAGAAGTCGATAAAGTTGTGCAGCAGGAACACCGCCAGGGCGCAGATCACACCAACCAGCAGCATATCCGCGGTCTTTCGCTCCAACCTCGGCCGCTGCAAGTCTGCCGCCGCGAACACCACCGCCGTTCCCAACAGCAACAGCCCATACAACCCTCGGCGCATGACCTCCATGAGCACATGCATTGGATCCTGGACAGAGTCCATCGAGGCGATCGTCACGATGATGGTGGCGATCAGGGCAATGTGCGTGATCGGCGCGATCGCCTTGAGCGGCTCCTCAGGCGCTACCCATTGCGGCGCCGGTTCTTCGCGTGGCCCGCCCCCAGGCCGGGTCATCTCCCACGCCAGACGCAAGAGCCACCCCACCGCCATCACGAATCCGATAATCCCCAATTCCGTCGCAAACCGAACGAACAGGTTGTGCGGGTCACTGATCTCCTCTGGAGCAGTCGGCAGCCGATACTGCAGATAGTAGTCGCCAAAGTTTGCCCACCCTGTTCCCAGCCACAGATGATCCTTCAGCAAATGCATCGACGCGGTCCAGTATTGCCAACGGAAGGTCAGACTTCGCTGAATGAGATTGCCGTGGTAAAGCCCATGCCCAATCACCGCCGCCCAGCCCAACAGAAAAGCCGCGACGCCGGCGCTGAACACCTTGCGACGACGCTCTGCCATCCACCCGCGCAGCCGCCAGCCGGTCGCCAGCAGCATCAGCCCGAAGATCGGTGTCACCATCGCCGTGTTGCTCTGCGTACCCCAGATGATCCAGGCAGCGCCGATCAGGAGTACAATTCCCGGCAGATACCACCCAGCCGTGCCGCCGTCGCGCCGTCGCTGCCACAGCGATGCGGCAACGATGACGCTGATCATCGCAGCCGCGGCCGCAAGTGAATTGGCTGATGAGTAGAAGCCCATCAGTTCCCCTGCCGTCAACTTCTGCTCAAATTGCCGGGCCATGAATGTGCCCGGTTCGATTCCCTGCTGGGCGAGCAATTGTGCCCGATTCTCCGCAAATGCCTTCTGCGTATCGGGCAGTTCATAGAACCGATACACAAGGCTATGAACCAGAAGCACGCTCAACAAGCCGCACACAACGGCGCAGACGATACGAAAGCTCTTCCAATCGCGCACGCATTGGAGCACCGCCCATGCTATCGCTGCTCCGCCCAGCAGTTTGCCCGCCGACACGCCCGCCGCAAATCGATCGGCCGACCATGTGATCGACACCATCGCCCAGACTGCCAGCAGCGCAAGTAGCCCGACACTTATCGGCCATCGCAACCTGAACCGCTCGTCAAACAGTGCCCTGCCAGCGACAAGTATGGCGGGGACGAAACTCAGAAGATCGAGCAGCGTTGTCACCATCGCACCAGGTGCGCGCAGGACGATCTCTTGTCCCGGCATCGGTTGTGCATCGCGCATTGACTCCATCATCATGCACCGCGCCAAGACCAGCCCAAGCGCAAGCACCAGGGCAAAGCCCGTCATGCGTGCGCCGTTGTCACGTCGCTTGGCGGGGTGGATAGATGATCTGGCCATGCCTAGACCTCATTCTGCGGCAATGGATGCTGCTCCAATAGCGCGACCACGCAGAGAATCAGTGCGGTCTGGAGCAGGATCATAACCCCACCGACCAGGTTTGCGCGAGGCAGCATTATGGCCGCAATGCTCGTAGCGGCGGTCACGAGCCAGATGCACAGCACGGCCGTCCGGCGTGACATCCCGCGCCGAACCAGCCGGTGGCTGAAATGATTCGTATCGCCAACGAACGGGCTCTTGCCGTTGCGCAGGCGAATGATGCTTACCACCAGCACGTCATAGAGCGGTACCGCCAGAACCACCAGTGGCGTCAGCAGTGCATACCATGCCTCCTCCATCGTCTTGCCGGGTGGCAGATACGTTGGCCGCACCGTTAGACACCCCAGCACCATCCCCACCACCAGGCTTCCCGAATCCCCCATAAAGATGCTCGCAGGGCTGAAATTGAAGCACAGGAAACCAACCAGTGCCCCCATGAGCAGCGCCAGCATCCCCGCGACGAACCATTGCCCGATCAATACAGCGGTAATCACGAATGCCAGCGTGCAGACCGCCGCCACCCCCGCCGTCAGCCCATCCATATTATCCAGAAAATTGAACGCGTTGGTGATCGCGCAGATCCACAGGATTGTCAGGATGATCGAAGGAACATCGCCCAGAACCGTCAGGATCCGGTAGTCGCCGGAGAATACCAGCAGGCCCGCCGCCGCGAGTTGCACGATGAGCTTCGAGTACGGTCCCAGAGCCGTATGATCATCAATCAATCCCACGATATGCATGCCAAGCAGCGCCACAAGTAACCGCAGCGCCATCGGCGTCTGCTGGCGCACGCCACCGGCATAATGCTCCATCCCGGCCGGAAACCATCCCATATACGCCGCCAGCAGCACACCCAGCAGCGGCAGCGCCAGCGACCAATAGATGGCCACCCCGCCCCCCAACGGCTTTGGCGCAGCGTGGATCTTCCGATGGCCGGGCTTATCGACAAACCCGATCCGCGGGGCAATCCGTTTCATCAGAAATGTGCCAATCCACGACAGGCAGAAGCTGGCGAAGAAGGCGGCAAGAATCCCGGAAATCATGTGGCAATCGAGCATACCTGACCCGGAAATGGTTACAAGTCTCCCCACGTGTACAGGGGATTCTGCTCATCGAGCATACTGGTAAGAGCCGACACCGTGTTCGTGAACACGTGTATATCGATATCGGACCATTTGCGGATGTGCCCAGTCCAGACGCTACCCAAGAGCTTGGGCCGGAAGCGCGACAGCAGGCGCATCATCGTCAGCGCTTCCAGGCGCATCGTTTTCAGGTTCTTTGGTAGATTGCCCTAATCTGCGGTCTTGCCGGGGGCGATGCTCCGGCCATAATACCGCGATTGTGCTATGCCGACCTTCTGCCGAAAACATCTGATCGTAATCGTGTGCCTTGTGCTCTTCCTCTTTCCCGTCGTTTCTCTCGCCGGCGACAGTCTAATCCTGGTTATCCATGACTGGGGTATAGGCGAGATTGGCGGTCGCATCATGCTCTACACCGGACGCGGTACTTGCATCGACACGCCGATCCCTGCGCCGCCTCGCGGGCCACGGTGGGACTTCGCGTACGGCGCTGCCTCGTTCGCCGCCCTCGGATCTCTCGTGCTCTGGTTGCGCCGTCACCGGCGCGACAACCTGTTGTCTACTCCGCGTGGTTTTGAGGTCCAACCGGTACGCCTAGATCGCCCAAGCGATGTCAATAGGCACGCACCTTGAAGTTCGCCCCTGCAAGCCAAACCCCTTCCGCAACGCTGGCCCCGCCCCTCAAGTGCCGCATCAACCATGGATAGCAAGCTCACCGTTCAAGACAGGGCTGACGCGGCACTTGACTCGGCCGATGATGGAAGTGGCGTAAGCACCGCGATTTGTGTCGTTCTGCACCAGGCACAACTCATTCCACATTGTCATTTGCTCCCCCGCCGTTAAGATCATCCACCTCAGCTATGTCCTACACGGTTTTGGCAAGGCGATACCGCTCTTCCACCTTCGACGAAGTCGTCGGCCAGGTACACGTTGCGCAGACGCTCAAGCGTGCCATTGAGTCCGGTCGCATCGCCCATGCCTTCATGTTCTGCGGCACGCGCGGCACCGGCAAAACCTCCATGGCCCGCATCCTCGCCAAGGCCCTGAACTGTGAAAAGTTCGACAAGCCCACCACCACCCCCTGCGGAAAGTGTCGTTCCTGCGAGGCAATCGCCCGTGGCGATGATATCGACGTCATCGAGATCGATGCCGCCAGCAATCGCGGCATCGACGAGGTCCGCCGGATCATCGAAAATTCGCGCCTCGCTCCCGCCCGCTCTCGCTACAAGGTCTACATCATCGACGAAGTGCACGCGATGTCGAAGGATGCCTTCAACGCCCTGCTGAAGGTTCTGGAAGAGCCTGCTTCCCATGTGAAATTTGTCTTGGCGACCACCGAGCCCGAGAAAGTGCTCGCCACGATCCTTTCGCGTTGCCAACGCTACGACTTTCATAATATCCCTGTCCGCGAAATCGCCGCCCACCTTACCGTCATCTGCAAGAGCGAAGGGGTGAAGGCTCAGGATGATGCCGTGATGCTGATCGGCCGCTCTGGCAACGGCTCCATGCGTGATGCGATCTCGGTGCTGGATCGCATGCTCTCCGCCGGAGTAACCGAACTGACGGTCGAGATGATTGAACAGATGCTCGGCCTGCCGCGAGCCCAGGTCATCTTCGACCTGATTGACAAGATCGGCCAGGCCGATGTTTCCGCTGCTTTGGGACTGACCAGTTCGATCATCTTCAACGGCATGGCGATCGATACGCTGCTGGCCTCCATGATCGATCACCTGCGCAACCTGCTGGTGGTCCGCACCTGCGGCATCAAGAGCGACCTGATCGAGATCTACGGCGTCACCCCTGCAGCCCTCGACCAGCAGGCCGCACGGTTCGACCCGGCTGTGCTCTCTCAGGACATCGTCATCCTTGAGGAACTCCGCCGCGCTGCCCGCCAATCGCAGGCCGGCCGGGCATTGCTTGACGCCACAATCGTCCGCCTTGCCCTCTCCGAGCAGTTCACCCCGGTCGCCCAATTGGCCGAACAGTCGGTCGCGATGCAGGGCGACGAAAAAAAAAAGCCCCTGACGACCAGCCGTTGAATTCTGCCGTGACGCCGGATATCGCAAATCACTCATCTCAGGCCCCCGCCCTCCAAGCCCCTTCCCTCATCAACGCCACTGCGACCGATTCCGGTGAAGATGACGGCGATGCCCTGCCGGCCGTCGGCCAGGTTTGGAATAATGGCCCCAAACGCTCGCTCAGCGAGATCTTTGCGGCGCAGACGGCGAAGACCACTGCGCCGCCACAGCGGCCCCCAGCCACCCCGGCCGGCATCGCCTCTGATCTGCAACCGATCTGGGATGCTCTGCTCCAGCGAGCCCAGCAGCAGTACGGCAACGCCGTATACCTTCCCCTGGTCGCTTCTCAGCCGCGCCGCGAGGGTGATGCCCTGGTGATTCGTCTGACCGGCCCGTTCGCCCATGTCGGCAAGATGCTTGAGAAATACCGCGACCAGATTCAGGCAATTGCATCCGAGGCCGCCGGCACGCCGCTGGGAATCCGCCTGGAACTCGACGCCAGTTCCCCTGCCGCGACAGCGCCACCATCCGCCGCCCCCTCCACCGCGTCGGCAGCAGCGCAACGCCCCAGCAGCCCCACCGTCACCTCCCCAACCCAACAGGCCACCATCACTGCCGCACCGGCCCGCGATGGTATCCCCCTCACCCAGGAACTTCGCCAGGAACTGGAAAAAGATCCACTCATTCGCTCCCTTCTCATCGGGTTTAATGGCACAATCGTCAAGGTGGAACAGAAGTAAGAGTTCTTGCTCCTCAACAAGGTAACTGACCTATCGGGATTCACATATTATGTTCGAGACATTCAAAGACATCGGCAAACTCGCACACCTTGCCACAAGAGCCCAGCAGATGCAGCAGCAGATGAAGCAGTTGCAGGAGCAACTTGCTTCCGAGCGAGTTACGGGTGATGCCGGGGCCGGCCGGGTCACCGCAACCGTCAACGGCCGCCTGGAACTGATCAGCATCCACATCGACCCTACCCGAGTGGATGCCACTAACATCGCTCTGCTTGAGAATCTGGTCACCAACGCCGTGTGTACTGCCCAGTACCAGGCCACTAACATGATGCGCGAAAAGATGGAGAAGATGGCGGCCGACCTGGGAATCACGCCCGACATGCTCCCCGGCGGCGGTATGTGATCCCGCTTGTCACAGTGGTCAGCGATATCTCTGGCTTTCAAGGCGGAATATGCCCCTGGGACGATCCCACTGCATGCCGCCCAGTTTGTGTTTGACCTCTGCCCTGATCGTGGTACGCTTGGTTAATTGCTCCGAGGCGTTGCGGGGCTCATCGTCCGTTCTCATTGGGAAAAGGAGTTCCCGATGAAACTCATCGAATTGTTACGTTGGCTTCCCGGACGAAGCGATTCATCCGGAATCCCTGATCTGGACATCACCGGCATCGAGGAAGATTCCCGCAAGGTTCACCCCGGGTATCTGTTCGTCGCCCGCAGCGGCACCAAAACCGATGGCACGCGTTTCCTCGCCGATGCCCATCGCAACGGCGCTGTCGCCGCCATCGTTGCCGCCCGGGTTCCTGATTGCCCGCTCGTGCAGATTGTCGTGACCGATCCTTCGGCCGCCCTGTCGCCACTTGCCTGCGGCTTCTACGGCGATCCCTCGCGCGACCTCAAGGTCATGGCCATCACCGGCACCAATGGCAAGACGACTTCGGCGTACCTGATCCAGCAGATCCTCGCCTCCCATGGCATCCGCTGCGGCATGATCGGCACCGTCGAGATCGACAACGGCAGATGCCGCATCATCTCCGAGATGACCACACCCTCACCGGTGGACGTGGCACGAATCATGGCCGAGATGCGCGAGAATGGCTGCAAGGGCTGCGCGATCGAGGTATCCAGCCACTCTCTCCACCAGGGACGGGTCGGCGCGATCCGCTTTGCCACCGGGGCATTCACCAACCTCACCGGCGACCATCTCGACTACCACGGGACGACGGACAACTACGCGGCAGCGAAGGCTATGCTATTTGAAATGCTCCCGCGGGAATCCACTGCCATAGTCAATGCGAGAGATGCGTACAGCCCGAGAATGACCCGCGATACGGTCGCCCGCACCGTCCGGTTCAGCACCGTTCAGAAGACCGACTACGCCGTCACCGATGTGAAGGTATCCGCACAGGGAACCACTTTCATCATGCACACGCCCACCGGCATCGCTGCGGTGACCATGAAACTGGTTGGCCTGCACAACGTTGAGAATGCCCTTACGGCGGCCGCCAGTGTCGCCGAGGCGTTCGGCCTGTCGGCTGTTCAGATTGCCCAGGGGCTTGCCGGAGCCACCGGCGCGCCCGGGCGGCTGCAGGTCATTGATGCAGGTCAGAACTTTGCCGTACTGGTCGACTATGCCCATACCGATGACGCTCTGAAAAACGTACTTAGCGCCTTGCGACCGCTTACTCAGGGCAAACTCCGGGTCGTCTTCGGATGCGGTGGCGATCGTGATCGCACCAAGCGGCCGCGTATGGCTCGGGTCGCCCAGCGGATGGCCGATGCCCTTTACATCACCAGTGACAATCCACGCACCGAAGACCCAAAGGCGATCATCCAGGGAATCATTGACGGCTTGGACCCGGCCTCGACTATTCCCCTGTGCATTGAACCCGACCGCCGCCTTGCCATCGCCAAGGCGATTGACGATGCCTCCGATGGCGACGTCGTCCTTCTCGCCGGCAAAGGCCACGAAGACTACCAGATCATCGGCACAACCAAGCATCACTTCAACGATGTCGAGGAAGCACTGAAGGTACTCAAATGCTCCCACTGACTCTCCCGGAAATCGCCCAAGCCACCTCCGCCCAGATCCGTGGAACCGCCACGGCGGCCATCATCACTGAGGTCTCCGACGATTCGCGCAAGGTAAAACCCGGATCACTCTTCATCGCCCTGCGCGGCGAGCGCTTCGACGCCCACGATTTCCTCCCCCAGGTCGCCCGCGATGGCGCAGCAGCGATCCTCGCCGACCGCCAGGACAAGATCTTCGATCTGCCCATCCCTGTCCTGCTCGTCTCAGACACGCGCCAAGCTCTCGGCCAACTCGGCCACTATGTCCGCCAGAAACTAAAGTGCCGCGTCATCGCCATCGGCGGCAGCAATGGCAAGACCACCACCAAACACCTCGTCGGCTCCGTCCTTGCCACTCAGTTCAAAGGAACGCAGTCTCCCAAGAGCTTCAATAACGACATCGGCGTTCCGCTGGCCCTTCTTGGCGCCGGCGCCACCGATCACTATGTCATCCTGGAACTTGGCACCAATCATCCCGGCGAACTCTCACCCCTTTCGCTCATGGCTGAGCCTCAGATCGCGGCGATCATCAGCATCGGCGCTGAGCACCTCGAAGGCTTTGGCGATCTCGATGGCGTTCGCCGCGAAGAAGTTTCTCTCGTGAATGGCCTCCGACCTGACGGTCTGCTCATTGCCAACGGCGATGATGCCAAACTCCTCGAACTCGTCCGCTCGCGCACTCACAAGCTGATTACCTTCGGTTTCAGACCCGACAACGACCTTGCGGCAACGTCGGTGCGCTGCTCGCTGGATGGCATCCATTTCCGAGTATCCGGCAGCGACAATGAGTTTCATCTGCCTCTGCCCGGCCGGCACAATGCCTCCAACGCCCTGGTCGCCATCGCGATCGGCCGCGAGTTTGGTATGACCGACTCCGCGATCGGCGATGCATTGGCCGCCTGCAGTCGTCCGGAGATGCGGATGCAACTGGTCCGCGTCAACGGCGTAACCATCCTGAACGATGCCTACAACGCCAATCCTGCATCCATGCATGCTGCGTTGCGGACGCTGGCCGACGCGGACGTTCCCGGGCGACGATTTGCCATTCTCGGTGAGATGCGTGAACTGGGCGTTTCCAGCCAAAGCCTCCACGAGGAGATCGGCCGAACCGCTGCCGGCGCCGGCCTGTCTGTCCTGGTCTGTGTTGCCGGGCACGCGAGGGCCATCGCCGATGCCGCCATCGCAGCGGGCATGCCACTCGACAGCGTCCGCTTTGCCGCCGATGCGGCCGCCGCCGCGCAACTCGCGCCCCAACTCATTCAGCCGGGTGACACTGTGCTCCTGAAAGGTTCGCGCGGAGTGAAGCTGGAATTGGTCGCCAACGCTCTGACCAGCACTTCGCCCGCTGGAAACAAGTCATGATCTATCTCCTCGTCAAGTGGTATTACCCCTGGCTCGACGCCCACAATCTGGGCTTCCTGCGACTCTTTCGCTTTCCGACATTCCAGGCCGCCGCCGCCATCCTGCTTTCTTTCCTGATCGTCATCGCCTTTGGCTCGCCCGTCATCAACTGGCTCCGCCGCAAGAAGATCGGCGACCTCACCAAATTCGATCAGGCGCAACTCGACGAAATGATGAAGAAGAAGATCGGCACCCCCACCATGGGCGGCATCCTGATCAACTCTTCCATCGCCATCTCCACGGTGCTGCTGGCCGACATGAGCAATTTCTACGTGCAGATGGCCCTGGTATGCCTCGGATGGCTCTGCATCGTGGGAATGGCCGACGACTGGCTCAAGCTCACCGCCGCCCAGCGCGGCACCGGCCGCCAGGGCCTCACCAGCCTGGAAAAGCTCCTTTTCCAGATTGGTCTGGGCGTTCTGCTCTCCTATTTCATCTACCACCACGGCCAGCAAACACCGCACAACCTCTACTTCCCCTTCCTGAAGGATGTCAGTATTCCATTGAGTCTCGGGGCATTTGTAATAATCGGCACGGTGGTTCTCACCGGCTCAAGTAACGCCGTGAACCTGACCGATGGACTCGATGGCCTGGCCGCCGGCACCATGGCCATTGTCAGCTTTGCCTTTGTGGTCCTCGCCATGGTCGTCGGCGTCGCCGACTGGGCGAACTTCCTTCTGATGCCCCATGTTCCCGCATCCGATCAAATGGCCGTCCTGGCCGGGGCGCTGGTGGGTGCATGCCTTGGCTTCCTCTGGTTCAACTGCTACCCCGCCCGCGTCTTCATGGGCGACACCGGCTCGCTGGCTCTGGGTGGCCTGATCGGCTACATCGCCCTGGTCATCCGCCAGGAACTGATGCTCTTCATGATCGGCGGCATCTTCGTCATCGAAGCCCTCTCGGTGATGATCCAGGTCAGTTACTTCAAATACACTCGCAAGCGTTTCGGCGAAGGCCGCCGGGTCTTCCTGATGTCTCCGCTGCACCACCACTTCCAGCACAAAGGCTGGAGCGAGACACAGGTTGTAGTGCGCTTCTGGCTGATCGCCGCGATGCTCGCCGCGATGGCGCTGGCCACGATCAAAGTCCGGTAGTGTCATCGCCAGTTGCCCCTGCCTGGCTATACTTCTTCCATCTATGCAAATGAACGAATTGGCGATTCACCAGGCGATGCTGATTGACCTGAAGCAGTTCGACGATGCACGCGGCTCATTCTGCGAGGCGTACCGTGCAAGTTGGCTGCCGCGTGAATCAGCACGCGTGCAGTGGAACGTATCCCGCTCCAAGGCCGGCGTCGTACGCGGGCTGCATCTCCATCGTCGGCAAACGGATTACTGGCACCTGGTTTCCGGTGAAGTCACCGCCGCCCTGGTCGATGTGCGCCCCGCGTCGCCGACACGCGGTAAGGCCATCTGCGTCGAGCTTACCGCGGCCAAACCCCAGGCGATGCTGATTCCGACCGGCATCCTGCACGGCTTCCATGCCCGCACCGATGTCGTTTTAATGTACCTGCTGGACCAGGAATATGACCCCGCCGATGAATTGGGTGTGCGCTGGAATGATCCTGCGATGGGATTGCCTGCGAGCTGGTATGAGCTGCCCTCGCCGGTTCTCTCGCCCCGTGATGCCGGGGGATGTCTGCTCAAGGATCTGCGTTTGTAGCCCGCGAAGCGCAAATGCATCTGCGCCAAACGCCCCTTCGCTCACCTGCCCGAGAGCTGGATCTCAAGCTGTGCCACCTGGTTCTGCACTTCGCGATCGACGCGAATATCTTTCTCAATCGAGCGGATCCCATGCATAACGGTGGTATGGTCGCGGCCACCGAAATATCCACCGAGCTCCTCGAGTGAATAGCGCGTATATCGCCGCGCCAGGAACATACAGACCTGTCGGGGAAACGTGGTGCTTTTGTGGCGTTTCTTGCCCTGCAGGTCCGATGGGCGCACGTTGTAATACTTCGTCACCACATCGAAAATCTGCTGGATGGTAATGCGCTGCTGCTCAGGAGCTTCCGTCTCACCCAGCGCCGCTTTGGCAAGCTCCAGATCGATCTTCCCGCCATTGAGCATGCCCATGCCCTGCAGTTTGGTGATCGCCCCTTCCAGTTCACGGGTATTGCTCTCGATCTTCTGTGCTACATAACAGATCACATCATCAGGCAGCACAAGCTGACGGATGCGGGCCTTCTTTTGCAGGATCGCCACCCGCGTCTCATAGCATGGTTTGTCGATCCGCGCCACCAGGCCCCAGTTGAACCGTGATACCAGGCGCTCTTCCAGTTCCGGGATCTCGCCCGGCGGGCAATCAGCCGAAAGGATGATCTGCTTGTGATTCTGATACAGCGTGTTGAACGTGTGAAAAAATTCCTCCTGCGTGCGATCGCGCTTGGCGAGGAAGTGGATATCGTCAATCACCAGCACATCGACATGCCGGTAGCGATGCCGGAACTGGCTCATCTCGTTGTTCTCGATCGCATTCATGAACTGGTTGATGAAGCTGTCGCAGGTCAAGTACAGAATCCGGGCATTGCGCTGACGTTCCAGCACCTTCTGACAGACCGCCTGCAGCAGATGCGTTTTGCCCAACCCCACGCCCCCGTGGATGAATAGCGGGTTGTATGCCTTCCCAGGCTGCTCGGCGACCGCTACACACGCCGCCTGCGGCAGACGATTGCACGGGCCGGTCACGAAATGCTCAAACATGTAATCCGGATTCAGCGGGTGCGGCTGATCGCCCTCATTGAACACGCCACCGGTAGGCAGGTTGTCGCAGAGAAAACTTACCGCAACCAGCCGCCCGGTTGCCGCCTGTGCTGCTTCAGTGAACGGCTGCTGGCACTGGCTCTGGCAGAAACTGAGCTGTGCCGGCGTCAGCGTGGCAATCTGGATCACACCGTTGCTGAACGATCGCGGCGCAAGCTGATCAAACCAGAGTCGGTTCAATCCCGGATGCGCAGAACGAACCGTCTGCAGAATGCGATCCCATGTCGCTGGATCCAACGTGGTAGCGCTCTCGGCTGCGCGCAGTTTTGTTTCGCGCGCTAAGGTGGTCTGCGTGGTTGACATGGCGAGCTTCTATCCTTCATTGGCCTAAGCGCCAGCGAAGGTCATTGAGTCAAAGTCAGTTTATCAAGCCCGCACAGCCAGACATCCCGGCCGCCGAGCTCCTCCGTCACTACATTAATACTTCGTGAATGCTCTTAGGTATCACGATGCCGTCTCAGTTTCAACACACCAATTTTCGTTTTGCGCTGCGACTGATGTGCGACAAAAAGGCGCACTCCACGCACCACAACATATACGCGCCACATCCGCTGCCTACACTACCGATAGCGGTGACTACATGCCGCCCTTCGCCGTCAGCCCCAGCTCCTGCATCACCTTTTGCAGGTCGCTCCACACCGCCCCGCGCACCTCGGGCGTATAGCTGCGCAGAACATACGAAGGATGGTATGTGGGCATCAGTTTGATCCCGCGCCACTGGTGCCAGATTCCACGCAGCGACCTCATCGGCTGATCGCTCTGCAACATGTATTGCGTAGCGGGAAGTCCCAGCGTAACGATCACCAGCGGCCGGATCGTTTCCAGTTGCCGCACCAGATACGGTGTGCACGCTTCCACCTCATCGGGCGCCGGCGTGCGATTGCCCGGCGGGCGGCACTTGACGATATTCGCGATGAACACCTGCTCCCGCGCTAGTCCCATTGCGCCGATCATCTTCGTCAGCAATTGACCCGCCCGCCCGACAAACGGCCGACCGCTCTGGTCCTCCGACTCACCCGGCCCCTCGCCGATGAAGAACAGTTTCGCTTCCGGCGATCCTTCGCCAAAAACCGTCTGAATCCGCGTCGAATTAAGTTTGCATTTCGTACACCCAACCACTTCCTTCTCGTTCATCACGGCCAGTTGCGTGATCCGACGATCAACCGGCCAATCCTCGCCGCCCAGTGGTCCTTCAGTAGTCATTTTCATCATTGTTGCTGGATGCACAGGCTGCCTCGGTGGTGCGGCACACTGTGCCGCAATTGGTGGTGCGGCCCGCTGTGCTGCACGCGAAACCGGCCAAGCTCCACGCTGCGGCACAGCCGCAGCCGCCGGCCGCGATGAAAGCTGGCCCGTCCCAGAACTCAGCGTAGCCGGCCGCGCTGACGTGAACCCCGGCATGCTCCCCTTCCAGACGATCGCCTTCAGCCCAAGTGACTTCTCACTCTTGAGCAACATCCAGCTCCTGGCTGCCTGCTTCGCGTCCATGCTGCGCCATAGTATGGGTGGCACGCCCATGCGCCAACCCGCCTAATCCGCGTCCGCGCGCAATCTCGCGGTGAAGCGGAGATCCCGATGCATGGGAGCCCAATCTCCAATTCAGTAGGTGTAAACGACGCCGAACCGCTTCTTGAACTGGAAGTAGTCGCCGTTGTTGACCGTACCGTTACCATCATAATCACAGAGAGCCAGGAATCCGGTATCGCCAGTGTTCTTGCCGAACGTCTGCTTGAACCAGAAGTAGTCGCCATTGTTTATGGTCCTGTTGCCGTCGTAGTCGCCATAGAGGCGATGAAAGCGCTGGCTGAAGCTGCCGCTCAGCGCATTGCCCGCCAGGTCATGCACCCCCGCGGACGCAACCGACAGGTCATAGATCCCATCGGCCAGGGAACCACCCACCACAGCGATACCTGAAAAGCTCAGGACATAATTCCTCTGATCTCCCGAGGGATTGGTCACCAGCAGCGTGGTGTCCGGTACGTCCGAGCCATCGCTCTTCTTTACCGTCACCGCGCCCGTTCCCAGCACGACCTTCTCGCCGAAGGTCAATGTCAGCTTCTTCACCATCGACCGCTGCACGGCCCCATCATTGATCGATGAGGTCGGCAATGCCGGGGCGACCGTGTCCACAAGCACTCCCGTGGTTATCGGGGCAGCAAACGTCAGCGTTGCGCCGTTGCCGGCCGCATCCTGAATCGTCCCGCCGTTTAGCACCAGCGGCGAAGCCGACGCGATCCCATCCGCATCACTGTCACCGGCCTGAAGCGTGTATCGGAACACCAGCGAACTGCTGCCGTTGCCGGAGACGTAGCTGGCGCTGCGTGAGGTCGAGCCAATGGTCAACCCGATGGTTGGTGTGCCGCTGACTGTCACGTTCTCAATGAAGTTCACCGTGAAGTCCAGGTTCTGGCCCGCCCGATACCAGCCATCGGCCGGACCAGTCACGGTCGCGATCGTCGGGGAGGTCTGGTCAATGGTGTACATTTCGCCGAGGAAATCGCCGTTGCCAGCCCCCGGACCGCCAAGAGGATTGCCCAGCCGCTCTTCGCCAATCGCGTCAACGATCGTGTCATCGTCCACAAGCTTCAGGGCGATTGTTCCATCTCCACCGATAGAGCGCACCTTGATGTAGTAGTCGAGCACGCCATCCCAGCCGGTAAACTCGACGCTGCCATAGGTCACCGTGCCGCTCGTGATAACGGCGAAGTCCGTCTCGTCGAGGCCCGCGAGCGGCTCGCCGGCGGTAAGCACCCAGAAGAGCGAGGTCTCGTTCGTGGGAGTGGCGTTGAAACGCTTCAGCGAGACCACGACTGGTGGCGTGTGATCTACGATGAATGCGTCGCTGGTTACCGCCCCATTGCCGCTGCCATCGCCGCCGATTGGATTCCCAAGCCAGTCCACGACACTGTCGTCATCGCGAAGCACAAGCCGAACCGTGCCGTCGCCCGTGAGGCCCGTTACTTCGACGCCATACCGAGCATCCTCGCCGACCACGCGAGAGATGCTGCCCGCGGCCGAGCCGGTGAAAACAAGGTCGAAGTCACTGACGTCCATCCCCGACACGGTCTCGCTGAAGTCCAGAGCGAACATCAGAGTATCCGGGCCGTTGTGGCTGGCCGTTATCGGCCCGAGCGTCGGCGGCTGCAGATCCACCCGGTACTCCTCACCCCAGTCCCAGTTCCCGTTGCCCACGCCCGTTCCGCCCAGCCGCTGATTGACCACATCACGGATGCTGTCGTCATCAACCACGGTCAGCTCAACATAGCCGTCGCCGCCCACCGTCACGCTATAGGTGTAGACCTGCCCGCTTCCGGTCAGCGAGGGACTGCTGCTGGTCGCCCGGTTGGCAACCACCACCTGGAAATCGGAGAGATCCACGCCGGTAACTGGCTCGCTGAACGTCACTTGCCAGGAGAGGGGCACCGCCCGCGTGGGCGATGGGTCGAGCCGGGTGATGGACTGCACCCAGGGGGCCACCGTGTCAACGGCAAACGTCTCGCTGGCGATGTACGTATACTGCCCCGGGTTTCGTCCGTTTAGAGTATTCCCGGCTGCATCCTGGATGTAGTCGTCGTCCCAGAGCCAGAGCGTGACGCCTGCCACGCCACTGATCGGCCAGAGATTCTTCCCCGTAGCGGTCACGGTATATGTCGCCCCCGATCCGCTGATGTCCACAATTTCCAACTCGTTGGCAAGGCTACCTGAGACCGCAAGCGTGAACTTGGAGCCATCGACTCCATTCACATTCTCCGAGAATGTCACCAGCCACCGCAATGACTGGGCATTGGTCGGATTGCTGCCGAGGCAGACCATCGACAGCACCGTCGGCGCCGTGTTATCAACCGTGTAGGTCTCGCCGACGAAGTACCCATTCCCCACACCGGGGCCGCCGAGCGGGTTGCCCGCGGCATCCGTGATGCTATCGTCATCAAACAAATCAAGCCTGAGCGTCCCATCGCCGGCCACCGGCGCCATGGCGATGTAGTAGGCCAGACTCGGGCCGTAAGTGCCGACGGCCGGCGCACCAGCCGTAACCGTCCCGGTCAGCGCTGTTGTCAGATCCGTCGTATCCAGTTGCGACACGCTTTCGCTGAACCAGACGAAATAGCCACACCTTTGTCCCGCCCTGTTCGGGTTCGCGTCAGCACGCACGATCGCCGTCACCACCGGAGGGGTGTGATCAAGCGTGTACACCTCGCCGGTGAACGAACCGTTGCCTGTCCCGCTGCCTCCCAGGCGGTTGTCGCTAAGATCCCGAATCGTGTCATCATCCACGAGGTTCAGGCCGAGCGTGCCATCGCCGCCGGCGGTAATGGCGATCGAGTAAGTGCTCGACGGTCCGAGCGGAGGCAGTATGTATAGGATGACGCCGGTGGCTGTCCCGGTGGTCGCGATTGCGAGATCGGACGCATCCAGGCCCGTGACGGATTCGCTGAATGTCATCGTGAAATACACGGTCGTCGAGCTATTGGGGCTTTGAGTTGCGCGCACAATAGAAACGACAGTCGGAACCGTGTGATCCACCTCGTAGAGCTGACCCGTAAAAGCTCCATTGCCAGCCCCATAGCCGCCAAGCCTGTTCCCAACCTGATCCTCGATGCTGTCATCATCGAGCAAGTTGAGAGCCAGCGTGCCGTCACCGGCGACATTGTTGACCGTAACCGTATAGGTCATTCCCGATCCGCTGACAGATGCGAGGGCGCCCGAGGCCGTTCCAGTGGTGGCAATGGCGAAGTCGGACAGATCCACGCCCCAGACGGGCTCCTTGAAGGTGACGGCAAACTGGACGCTACTGGTGCTGTTGTGAACCGGGCCCACTCGATCGATGCTTGCTACAGCGGGCGCGACGTAATCGATTCCCCACGACGGATCCACGCTGACAACAGACGCCGACGTGATACGCGTTTGGGCTGACCCGTCAGCGTTCATTGTGAAGATGGCCTCGTGGCCGTCCCGGTTGGAGTAGAACGCGATCTTCTGTCCATCCGGGCTGAAACGTGCATAGAGGTCGCCGGCGGCGTTGTTCGTCAGACGGGTCACGTGGGTGCCGTCCGCGTCCATGACGTAGATCTCGTAGTTGGTGACGGCGTCGCGGTTGGATGTGAAGACGATCTTGGTTCCATCGGGACTGAACGCAGGATATCGGTTCTCCTTGCCCTGGTTGCCGGTGGAAGTCAGGTATCTTTGGTTGCTGCCATTGGCGTTCACGATGGAAATGTCCGTTCCACTGGTCGACGAGTTGGTGGCGAAGACAATCTGACTGCCGTCGGGACTGAAGCATGGATCCAACCCGGAGCCCTGATAGAGTTCCGTGAGCCCGGTCCCGTTGGTGTTGATGATCCAGAGCCCACCGCCTGCCATCCCCAAGCCATTGTTATGGCCGAAAACGATGCGAGAGTCATCCGGGCTGAAACTGGCACCAAAGTCGACAGCGTACTGGCTTTCGTTTGGATTAGTGAGGCGGACCGCGCCTGTTCCATCTGCGTTCGCAATCCAGAGTTTACGGTCGTAGGTGTAGACGATCTTCTGGCCATCGTGGCTGTATGCGGGGGTCCATTCGTCGCCGCCCATGCTCGTAAGATGAACCTGACTGGAACCATCGGCGTTCATGGTCCAGATGTCCTGATTAACATTCGCCGGGTCGTACGAGCTGTAGATGATCTTCCGGGTCAAATTGACCCGGCAGGTCCAGGAAATGCCTGCCAGACTATTGCCCAACAGGTCAGTGATGTCTCCCGTATCAGGTGCAAGCGCGAGGTTTAGTCGCCCATCGCCGGCGCCGGATACAGGGAAACGCCAGACGTTGCTGCCAAGATTGACAGGCGTTCCCACCACCGCCGAAGCGGCCGCCCGCCCGGTCAGGACAAGATCCGTAGGATCCACAGACCCGACAGCCTCATTGAATGAAACGTCCACGTTGAATGGTGAAGTAAGTACCGCCTGCTGGCTCGCCGGCGTTACGTTGGTGACCACCGGGGCCATATGGTCAACCGCGCCCGTGCCGCTGGAATTGCCATTGCCAGCGCCACTCCCGCCAAGCGGATTCCCCAGCGAGTCTGCGATGGAATCGTTGTCAACAAGGTTCAGCCTGACGGTGCCGTCACCGACCGGCGTGTTGACAGCAACCTGGTAACTCGCGCCCGATCCGGAGATTCCCGAGAGAGTTCCGCTCGCCGTGCCCGTGAACGCGACGTTGAAATCGCCCAGGTCCACGCCGGTAACGGACTCAGAAAACGTAACGCTGAAGATGGCCAAATTCGCGGTCTGGCCGCCCAATACATTGATGGAGGTCACCGTCGGGGCAACGCGATCGACGGTGAATGATTGGCCGGCGAAATTGCCGTTACCGACGCCGCTTCCTCCGAGCGTGTAACCGTACGAGTCCGCAATCGTGTCATCGTCAACGAGGTTGAGTCCCAGTGTGCCGGCCCCGGCCACTGAACCCACCGTGACGGTGTAGCTGCTGCCCGAACCACTGACGGACGCAACCGTTCCCGATGCACTGCCGGTTGATGCAAGGGCGAAATCGGTTACATCCACGCCGACGACGGCGGCCGAAAAAGCCACGGCATACTGCACACTCGATGCGTTGGTGGGGGATGTGCCTATGCGGGTGATGCTCGAAACGGTCGGCGGCGTATGAAACGTCCCGCTTAGCGTCACATCATCAATGTTCCATCCGTAGGAGACGCCCGAAGCGTTTGTCGGTCCCAGGCTCCAACGGATGTAGACCGTGCTCTGCTTGTCTGCAACCGTAGAGATATCGTACGTCTGGCTCGTCCATCCGGCGTCATTGATCGTTCCACCGGCGCTCCAGACGTTCGTCCAGGTCGTGCCGTTGGAAGACACCGCGATCCTTGCCGTATCGCCGGACACGACGCCCAGATCCCGCCAGAAGCTCAATGTCACGTCCGTATAGCTCCAGCAGTTGATCGCGACCGTCGTGGCGTACCATGGGCTGGGAACGCTATTGGGGTAGGAACCCCCCAGGATCGTTCCCACGACATTGCTGCCCGTGTGCCCCGAGGCAGGATCGCCGCCGGTGCCCTTTGGCGAGCCGTACTCCCAGCCGATGCCCGCCACGTTGTCCAGCGTCCATCCGGGATTGGTACTCATGTCGGCCGAGTAGATCGTCGTCAGCAGCCACCGTTGCTCCAGAACCTCGACCATTGCCGTTCGTCGACGATGCCCGCTACGATTGTGCTGGCGCATATGCAAAAGGCCTTTCGCCGGATTGGAAGTGGCGGTTCCAGCATAACGCGCCGGAATTGCCAAGTCATTAGGCCGAGCTCATGCATTTGCTGCATCGCCTTAGCGCGAAGCCAGGGAATGCAAAGTGGCAACTGCATTCCCCGTATAGAGGGCCAGCAGCGTCTTGTGGCTGCTGCCGATGGTGTCAAACTGGTAGCTGCCCGAGACACTCACTGTATGGGTGCCTTCCGCTCTCCGCTCTTCCCTTCGTGCCTTCGCTTCCACTCTACGCGTCCCCGTGTCTCCCCCTCACGCCCTCGCCCACTCTCCCACTCTCTGCGTCCCTGTGTCTGCCCTGAGCGTTGACAACGTCCACGCCCCCCCGTCCAATCCCCGCAGCATGACTCTGGACTACTCCCGGCCACTTCCGCCGCGCCGCCCGGTGGACTGGCGGCGGCTCCTGCAGCAATTCGGTCCGCTCGTGGCGCTGATCGCCCTCGCCACCTGCACCGCCATTCTCTCCGATCGCTTCCTCACCGGCGAAAACATCCTCAACATCCTGCGTCAGAACTCCGCCGTCGGCATCCTCGCCCTGGGGATGACCTTCGTCATCGTCCTGGGCGGGATCGATCTGTCTGTCGGATCCACACTCGCTCTTGCCGGCGCCGTCGGCATCGTAATTCTCAACGCCGTCGCCAAAGCTCCCCTGCTCCTTAGCCAAACCAATTCCGAAGATGTGGGAATCCTTCCCCTGCTGGCCGCCAAAGCCGCAACAGCATGCGGCATCGGCGGGAGCATCCCCTGGGCGATCATCCTCAGTTGTGCCGTCGCCCTGCTGATCGGCACCCTCGCCGGCATGCTCAATGGAGCTCTGATCGCCTACGGCCGGGCCGTGCCATTCATCATCACCCTGGGCACGATGGCGATCATGCGCTCGCTCGCCGTGACACCCGTGTCGGCGTCCGAATACCGATCCGAGGTCGCCGAATTCCGCACCCTCGGAGCCGGCGGCATCCCACTCCCGTTTCTGGAGCTTCGCCCCGGGGTGCCGCTGCAGGTCGGCTATCCGGTGCTTGTCTTCTTCGTGCTCGTGCTGCTGATGTGGGTGCTGCACCGCCGCACTCGCTTTGGGAGATATGTCGTCGCGATTGGCTGCAACGAGCGAGCGGCCGTTTACTCCGCAATCAACGTAAATCTGGTCAAGGTTAGCACATACTCACTCATGGGCCTGCTGGCCGGGATCGCTGGTCTTCTGCAGGCTTCCCGACTGAACAGCGTCTCGTCCAGCAGCACCGGAATGCTCAGCGAACTCGACGCTATCGCGGCCGTCGCCGTCGGCGGCGCGAGTATGCGCGGCGGCTCGGGCAGCATCTGGGGCACCGTCGTTGGCATTCTCCTGCTCGGGGTCACCGGAAACATGCTCAACATGCTCAACATCAACCCTTACCTCCAAGGCGCCGTCAAAGGCTCGATCCTCATCGGCGCGGTCCTCCTGCAGCGCGGTCGTAGCCGTGACTAAGATTGCATACACCGCCCGATAGGTCCGGTTTGAGATGGAAGCTTGGCAACTGCTAAGGGTTACGATACATTCGGCAAATCCTGTCTGAAGATGGGTGCCACCGGACGGCGCGGTGAAGGGGTATCCCTTGTCATCTGCCTTCGGCGGGGTTCGCGAGCCGTATTGGCGAAAGAAGTTATACAATACATGTGTGGCATTGAGAGTCCTGCTGGGCGGTGCCCAGGCGGGTTGGTTGGTCAGTCTGCATTTAGCTCATATAGCTGAGGCCGATTATCGATAATGGCGGCGATTCCGACCAAGATTTTGCACTACGATGTACTCGAATGCCTGGGTGAAGGCGCCAGGAGCACGATCTATCGTGTCTCTGATCCGAGTACGCAGAGAATCTACGCCATGAAACATGTCGTCCGATCTCTGCAGAAGGACCTCCGCTTCGTCGAGCAGATGGAGACGGAATTCGAGATCAGCCGGCAGTTCTCTCACATCAACCTCCGCCGCACCTACGACCTCAAGATCCATAAGAAGATGCTCCTGAAGGTGGCAGAGGCCTTCTTGTTGATGGAGTACGTGCCAGGTCAAACGCTCGATGTGGCGCCGCCCCATTCGACAGCCGACACGATCGAAACCTTCATTCAGATCGCTCAGGGAATGAAGGCCATGCACGCCATGGGTTTTGTCCATTGTGATATGAAGCCCAACAACGTCATCCGCAATAACAGCGGCATGGTGAAAATCATCGACTTTGGACAGAGCTGTCCCATCGGCACCGTCAAGGAGCGCATCCAGGGCACGCCCGACTACATCGCCCCCGAGCAGTTTCACCGCAAGCCTGTCACCATCCAGACCGATGTCTACAACCTGGGCGCTACGCTCTATTGGTGCCTGACGAATAAGCCCATCCCAACCCTCTTCACCGTGACAAAGAAAGGCGCCAACAGTTTCCTGGTCGAGAACCGCATCGAAACTCCGCTGGACCTGAATCCCAGAACGCCCCTGCCGCTCTCCAATCTGGTCATGGACTGCATTTCGGTCCGCCCGCAAAAACGCCCCAGCGATATGGATCAGGTCATTACCCGCCTCGAACTTTCCCAGCATTCCATGCAGAAGCCCCATATCTCGCCTGATCTCGCGGCCGACGACTCCAATACGCCACTGGATGACACCCGCATTGATATGTGAGACCTGTTGTTGTGCTCGGCTCACTCGGGCCCCCAATATCCCTGCGCATTGTTGGCACGGAACTTGAACATCTTGCCACAAGCGGCTATTCATCTGCCAGGGACTCAAAGCCGCCATCGAACGGAATCGGTACATGAACGAAAAATCGAAGTATTTTGTCATCGACACCAATGTCCTGCTGCACAATCCTAACGCGATCTTCCTGCTGGCTGACAACGAAGTCGTGATCCCTTTCGACGTGATCGAGGAGCTCGACCGATTCAAGACCGCCACCGATGATCTTGGTCGCAACGCCCGCACCGTCATCCGCCACCTCGACCGCTTCCGCAGCCTGGGGCATCTCTCCGAAGGCATCGATATCGGAGAGACCAACGGCCGGGTTCGCGTCATCCTGCCCCATCAGATCAAGCTCTGCCCCGGCCTGACCTCCGACACCGCCGACAACCGGATCATCTCAGTCGCTTACGATCTGATCCAGGAAGGTAAGAAGGCCGTCTTCATCTCCAAGGACATCAACGCTCGCATCAAGAGCGATGCCCTCGGCATCCCCACTGAAGATTTTGAGGCCCAGAAAGTTGATTTCGAGCGGCTCTACAGCGGCTGGCGTGAGATGGAAGTTCCCGCCGATCTGATCACCAAACTCTTTGCCGAAAAACAGATTCAATTGGAGATCCCAGACTTCCACGCCAATGAGTTCATCCTGCTCAAGAACGACCAGGAACCCACCCACACCGCCCTGACCCGCTGCCACAGCGAGCCGGGACTGCTTTTCCCCGTGCGCCCGCGGCGCGGCCCGGTCTTTGGGATCATGCCGCGCAATCTCCAGCAGACGATGGCCCTGGATCTGCTACTCGACGATTCGGTGAAACTCGTTTCGCTCATCGGCAGCGCCGGTACCGGCAAGACACTCTTGGCGCTGGCGGCCGGTCTGACCAAGGTGCTCAACGAGCAGGTCTACCAGAAACTCCTCGCCGCCCGGCCGATCATGCCCTTGGGGCGTGATATCGGTTACCTTCCCGGCGGCAAGGATGAAAAGCTCACTGCCTGGATGCAGCCGATCTTCGACAACGTCGCCTACCTCCTCTCCAACCGTCTCCACACCGACACCGGCAACGGCGCCCCCTCGCACCAGACCATGTCCTCTGTTGAGCAGCGGATCAAGCAGCTCATGGAGTCCGGCCAGATGGTGCTCGAGCCCTTGACCTACATCCGCGGCCGCTCGATTCCCCACCAGTTCATGATCGTCGATGAGGCTCAGAACCTGACGCCGCACGAGGTGAAGACCATCGCCAGCCGCGTGGCGGATGGCACCAAACTGGTCCTCACCGGAGATGCCACCCAAATCGATAATCCGTATCTGGACTCATCCTCCAACGGCCTGTCGTACCTCGTTGAGCGTATGAAAGGCCAAAGCCTCTTCGGCCACGTCACGCTGCAAAAGAGCGAACGCTCCGAACTCGCCAGTCTGATCACCGCGCAGTTGTAGACTACGGCGTAAACACCTCGCAGAGATACAGTGGATTCTCCCGTATCCTCCGCCCGATCGCCTGCGCCATGGGTCCAGCCTGTACAAGGCGACAGGTAGCCTGCCCGACCAAACCATTCTTCTGGATCCCCGCGCCTACCAGTTCGTCTTCCACGCGCGGGTATCGGCGCTTCAGCCCGGGCATGTGGGAATGCATGGGAACCGTCCAGCACCGGCCACCAGCATCAATCACCAGCGGATTGAACTTCTCCCGACAGATCGTCGGCGCACCATGGGTATTCTCAACAAGGTGCAGTGTTGTGTTGCTGGCATGCGTGACCCCCAACAGCAGGATCTTCCCTTCCGCTCTCACCAGCTTCTCATACGGTGATCCGTGCCCAACCGAGACGTTGCAGTACTGATGACCATCCAGAATCTCCGCCGCCCTCTTGCCGCATCCGGCCGTGCAATGCGTAGGGCTGATGGAGCGAATCACATTCGGCAACAGGCGAAAGGTCTCGGTAATCAACCCCAATTCCGATGGCGAAGTGCGCAGATCAAACACGCACCCACGGCGCAGCAGATCGTGCTCGCCGCCGCCCTGAAAAGACGGCATCAGCAGCGTTCCCTCCGGCCCCAGTACCTCCAGCAGCGCCTCGATCACCGTCTGCGCCCCACCATCCACCTGACCCAGCGACGACAACGAACTGTGCATCAGGACCACATCGCCACTGGCAAGTCCCAGGCCGCGCAGGCCGTGAACGATCTCTTCTCGGTTGACTGTCATCACAACCTCGCATCATCTCCGCGGCAGTATCTTCGGGAAATACATCCACAAATGGCCCAAATCATCATCCTCGCCAAAGAATATCTGCCCATCGCGCCCGACCGCCGCATCGCCAAACGTATACCCATACCTCCGGCGTTCCAGCACCGACACCGCCACGCCAAGCGTCTTCAGTTCACGCGTCTGCGGGTCATAGCAGAACAGCATCGACATCTCATCGCCAAACGTCCCATACAGCCGCCCATCCAGCGTCACCGCCATCGGCCCCACCGGCGCAACCGGCACCTTGCACAACGGAGCACTAAATCCCCTCCCCTCATCAAACGCATACAGCGTGCCCTGGCTATCGGCCGTATACAGTGTGCCGTTTATCGTATCACGGCCCCAGCGCAGCGACTGGGCTGACCACTTGCCCTCAGGCAGACGAACCGCTTTTCGCTTCAGCGTGGCGGAGGCGGTGTCATATCGCCAGAGCGTATCATCATCGTCGACGCCAAATACGCCGCCGCTGCCGCCACGAACCAGCCGACCGCGCCCCACGAGCTTATCTACGATCGTCGCACTGCCGGATGCAATATCGAGCCTGAAAAGGCGCGTCGGCGTTACGCCAATTGCGTAAGCCCCCGTTGCATCCCCGACCATGTGCACAATCTTCTCTCCATCCAGTTCCTTTCCCACTTCGTTCAGCGGCGAGCGGGAAATGTTCCACTCCTGAATCAGGCTAAAGGGCAGTGGAGCAAGCTTGTGCGCCATCAACCGGCCGCTATCCGGACCATTCACGGCCGCGACAAAACGCTCGCGTCCACAGACGACCGCAACCGACTGGTTCGCGCCTTCGACCACACCCATGTCAAAGACCATCCCCGTTACGCCATGGAACATCCCCACCAACAGGTGCGATGCCCGCCCGCTGGTTCCCGCATAGACCATCCCATCCGCCGACACATCCAGCGCCGTAATGCGACTCTCATCTCCCGGCAACGGCACCGTCACCGCAGGAAAACACGTGGGAAACGCCACCATCGTTCCTTCGGTGATATACGCGCCGTGCACAATCCGATCAGTGATCTCACGGGCATCAGGATGTTTCACATCGAATCGTTCTCGTTTACTCATGTTTTATCCCCACATCCGAATCGGAAGATGCGAATTCGGCCGCTTCCGCTCTGCCGGCACGGTTACCTTGAACATGCCCACCGGTCTGGGGAAGCCAACGTGGCCGAAGAACAGATCGCCATTGTGATCCACTCCTCCGCGCGAAACATACTGCGAGCGTCCCTCCGGCTTCTGCAACACCGCCACTTCCTGACGCTGATGGGTAGCCGGATCCAGACGCCACACCACGCCCGCGACTTTGTCAGGCTCCGCGTAATAGTCCTTCCTGGGCCACTTCGATGCGACGTAGTAAAGCTGCCCATCGCCGCCGATCGTCAATCCGCCGCAGTGGTCCAGAAAGTACAGTTCCGGCTGAGTGGGATCGTGATCCGGCGTGACCGGCCCAAGGTTTTCCACCCGACCCCAATCCCCTTCATCCGGCCAGATCCGCATCATGTAGGGGTTGCCATTCCACGTCGTCGCGAACACCGACCGGCCATCCGGGGCGCGGACCGCATCATAAAAGACGCTGTGCCATCCCGTCTGGTAGAGATCGTTGTGGGGCAACACATACGGCGAGCGCTCGATACGGTCTTTCTCCGGGTCATAGCGGACCAGATGTCCATAGTCGTCGGTCGTCCACACTCTGTGCCTGGCATCGAGGAACAGCACCTGGGCATTGATGGAGCCAATCCGCCCGAGGTCGCGCATCTTTCGCGTCTTGATGTCATACACGATCAGGTGATCGCGCGGATAGCTCAGGGCATAAAGCAGCCCCCGCTCTTCATCGTGCAACAGACACCGGCACCCCTCCTTGGGGATCAGCGTATCCCACCACAGCACGCGGTCGCTCCGGGTATCGAACGCCAGCAGCGCGCTGCCGCGAAAACAGCGTTCCGGATCATGCCACGACTTCCACGGCGAATAGGCCGGCTGGTCGATCGGCGGCCCGGAGAGGTGCGTCGCCATATACAGCACGCCATCATGCATCGACGGCGCGAAGCTGTAGTGGATCTTGCACTGCGTCGCTCGCCCCGAATCGCGCGGATCCCCCACCATCTCATCCAAGTCAAACAAGTAGTCCAGCGCATCGCGCTTCTCGTTATAACGAACCAGCTTCACGATGCCGCCGGGCACACCTTCGCAGCACGCGCCCGCATAGATGCGCCCATCCGGCCCGGTCGATAAAGACCAGCACGAGTCTGATTCCGGATGCTCGGAAAACGGATACCAACGAACCTCATAGTCCATCCCTCAACGCTAAGGCCTCACCCCCATCCCGTCAATTCGCGCCTCACCACTCCAGCGCCGCCGGTCAAATCGGAACCACCCGGCGAGTACGCCTCGATAAACACAGATGAACACAGATCAGCAGCTTGCGCATCCGTGTTCATCTGTGTTCATCTGTGTTCATCTGTGGTTTCATCTCTTCCTTCGCGTCATCGCGCCTCCGCGGCCCTTACCGTAATCCTGTTCATCCTGTCTATCGATGTTAATTCTCTTGGGCTGCGGGCGACGCCCGCGGTGCCTTCTTGCGGCCATTCTCTTTTTCTTGCTTCGACACACCAGAATTCCCCATCCACAACCCCCAGCAAATGCCAAGTCGCGACCCAGCGTCAACTTACATCCCACCACGGCCGACTTATACACATGGAGTGGTGCGCATGTGTCGCGCAGGCGCGCACCGCGACTTACAGCAATCTTTTCATTTTCTCCAAAAGATATCTTTGATTTTCGATTGAAGATCGCAAATACGCCCCAACTTGGTGCGCGCCTGCGCGCAAAAAGCGCGACTCCCGGGGGATATATAGAGGGCTGTATCGGACAGCTCCACCGTGCCGGGAGTCATCTACGCACAGGGGGTCTCTCATGCTCTTCCAGCCCGCGCTCTTGCCTAACGTCCAGCTCGATCTCGATTCTGTCGCCGAACTCTCCGACCTCCCGCCCCTCTGGGCACTGCACGACCTCTTTCCCTGCCACCGTCTCTCCCTCGTCGCCGCTCCCACCGGCTCTGGCCTCACCCAGCTCGCCTGCCATCTCGCCTCCGCCTTCGCCACCCAGCCCGGCATCTCCACCGGCCGGACCATGTATCCGCCGGCCAATCCCGACGGCTCTCTCCCCGACCCCATCATCATCCCCAACGAGACAGGTCCACAAAGCTGTCCCACCGTCCTTCTCATCTCCTACCGCGACCAACACGATGTCTTAAAACCTCGCCTGCAGGCCCTAGGCATCGATCCCGACCAGGTCCTGATTCTCTCCAAGGTCCATCGCGAGTATCCCAAGGTCTATGGCCAGGAGCCCCGCGGCCGTTCCGCTCCCTTCTCCCTCGACGATCTGGATGCCCTCTCCGAAGTGCTGCATGAGCACAAAACCATCCGCATGGTGCTGATCGACAACGCCGACCTGCTCATCGCCGCCACCAATGATCCCGCCCGCGCCAAAGTCCAACGCGATCTCGATGCCCTGGCCAATGTCGCCCAGCATCGTGAAGTCGCCATCGTCCTGCTCGCCGGCGTACCGCACCTGCAGCGCAATCCCTTCGCCTCCCGTCTCTTCGCCGCCATGCGCGATGCCTGCCGCCTGGTGTACTTCATGGCCCCCGATCTCGAAGACCCCGAGCAGCGTCTGCTCTTCTGCGCTAAAAACACCCTGGCCCGCTTCAACTCCACCCGCAAACTTCAGACCCTCACTCCTGCTTCCCTATCCAGCTTCCGCGCCCTAAACACCAACCTGCAATCTCTGACCCTTCCCCACTACTTTGCCCTCCTGCATCAGCAGCAATCCTCCTCCCATCGCTCCGGCCCATCTCCCGACATGCACGATGATGCCTGCCAGTTCCTCCTCCAAGCCCTGGCCATCGGCCCACGCCCGGCCGGCGCCCGCCGCAACCCCGCCCCCGGCACGCTGCGTTACATGGCCGACGAGGCCGGCTGCGCCTGGGGCACCATCCTCCGCGCCAAGAGTACCCTCCACATCACCAGCCGCTTCGAGCAAGAGCAGAAACACTGGACCTGGCACCTCCCCGCCACCATCCCCCAGCTCGCACAATCTCCAATCCCGGTCTCCCCCTCTTCCTCAAGCACCAAGAACCAAGTACCAAGCCCCGAGGCTACAACCTGCGCACCTCCTCCCTCAACCGAAGCGCAACCTCCTATCCCACCACAAGATACGCTACCCCACCCCACCCCCGCGAGAACCTGCGCACCTGCGCCCGAAGCCGTGGCACAGTCGTCTCCGACTGTGGTGCCCGCACCCGTCCCGGGTGCAGGGCCGGAACGCCCAACAGTCACACGAGCACCAGGACCCCTGCCAGCCGCACCCGACATGCCAGATCCAGCCCTCACCCCGACCTATGACCAACGGCAAATGACAATTGACCAGAGACAAATGACTACTGACAACCCCCACTTGCTACCCCTCACCCATTCGCCTAGCTTCACCGCCAAATGATCTCGAACCGCAGCCCTATCCTCTCCCCCATGTCACCCGGCAGGCTTTCGCCCCGGCAAGTGGTTCTGATCATCCTCTTCGGCCTGCTGGTGCTCATCCCCGGCACGCTCCCAAACGTCCGGCCGCTGACCGCCCATGAAGTCCTCGCCGCCCAGCCCGCCAAAGAGATGCTCCGCGATGGCCACTGGATCGTGCAGACTTTCGCCGGCGTCCCCCGCTTTGAGAAACCCCCGACCATGGGCTGGCTGATCGCCGCATCAATGTCCATCCTGCACAGCCAGAGCGAATGGGTCGTCCGCCTTCCCTCGGTCATTAGCGGTATTGCTGCCGCCCTGCTGATCGCCATGCTCGCCGCCAGATGGATGGGCGCCAACGTCGGCACGCTCGCCGGGCTCATTCAGCTCAGCTCCTACTGGGTAATCAAACAGGCGAACCTTTCCGAAGCCGACATGCCACTGGCCGCCGCCGTCACCGCCGCCTTCGTTCTCTTTGCCCTGGGAAACCTCGAGCATCCGCACGGATCCCTCGACCGGCCCTGGGTCCGCCGCACGTTCATGTTCGCCACCGGCCTGGCCTACCTCATCAAAGGCCCGATCGCCCTGCTCTTCATCTTCGCCGGGCTCGGCCTCTACATCATCCTGCGGCGGCAATGGTCCTCTCTCCGCTTCTTCACCGATCTTATCGGCCTGGCCATTCTCGTCGTGCTCATGGTTGCCTTGCCCGCCGCCGTCCTCGCCGCCGACCCTTCCGCCCTGGCAACCTGGCGCCAGGAACTCACCGGCTACGCCACCGACGAAACCTTCGGCCAGAGTAGCACCTGGCTTTACTTCCACGACATCCCGCTCGTGCTGCTCCCCTGGTTTGGCCTTCTGATCGTCGCCGCAATCGAAACCATCCGCCACCGCCTCTACCGCCTGCCCCTGACGCAGTTTCTGCTTTGCTGGTTCATACCAGGGATACTCGTGCTGCAGTGTGCCGCCTACAAAAGTTCCCACTACGCCTTCCCTCTGCTGCCACCGGCCAGCCTCGCCATGGCCGCCGGCATGGTCTGGTGGCTCCGCCGTCAGACAATCCGGCCCATCATGCCGCAGTTCATCGCTGCAATCTCCATCGCCATCGGGGCAGTCCTCGGCGTCATCGCCATCCGCATCTTCGCACCATCACTGCCTTCGTCCATCCCCGCCGCCGCGCTGGTCTGCGCTGCCGGATTCATCCTTGCCATTCTGCTTGAGCGTTCCGGCCGGATCACCCTGGAGGTGACCGTCATCTTTGCCACGGTTGCCCTGGGCATCCTCATTACCGACCTCCGCATCTTGCCGAACATGCGTGGCATCTGGACACGAAAAGAGTTCGCGCAGCGCATCAACCAGCGTCTTCCCACGGGCCAGACGCTCTATCTGGTGGACTTCGTCACTGACGAAACCGTGTGGTATCTGAATGTGCCCATGCAGCGCTGCGACGACCTGCCCAAGTTCGGCCAGACGCCCCTGCCGCCCGACGGCATCTACGCCCTGGTCCGCGAGCGCACACTGCAGAAACTGACGCCGCCGTACCGATGGGAAGAACTGGATCGCGCCGCCGAACCAAAGCCGTCCGACACCAAGCACTCGCAATCTCGAGTGCCGGTGCTGATCAAGCTTGATCGCGCCGCAACCACCCAACCCCAACAGCCGTCGCCCGGGACCAACTGACCGTTACTTGTAGTCGAAGACGCGCACCTTCGCCCAGTGCGAGCTAAACAACTTTATGAAATTCTGATGGATATCGTGCGGCTGGTAAACATCATGCCCGGCTTGATTGTCGAATATCACGCACAGACCAAGGTCATAGCTGCTGTCCACGACATCACGGGCCGAAGCAACAGAACGACCCGCCCAGACATGGCGAACCGATGGGATGGTCGGCATCTGCTTGTGAGCATAGTCAACGATCGCCTGCTTGACAGTTTCCGGGGTCCCAGGTTTGCACCAGAACAGCACTACGTGAACGAACATGAGCGGCTCCTTGGTTCTTAATGAGGCACAGCAACGTAGTGCCGGCAACGCCCCAGATCAAGCGACTTGCCAGAAGTGCCTGTTTGACTAACGTAGGGCTAAAGTGGAACGAATCATCCTGTTGACCGAGCACTCCCCTGATCTGCAGACGCTGCGCTGCACGGAACAGTTGCGCTCTAGCCTGGCACAGGAGTTCCAGTTCATCTCCCAGGAGATCGCCTCAGCAAGCTGGACTCGAGTTCTGAGCTGCTATTCATCTCTGCGAGCCAATTCGCGCAGCGCTCAACTGGTCCACGCATGGGGCTACCGCGCCTTGCGTCTGGCGACCATTGCCGCCGAATGCCCAATCATCTACACCCCGCTTCCCGATGATCCGCTCAAGGCGTTGACGTGGGCCCGAACAGCGGTGATCCGCCGCAGCCTGCGCGTGGTATCTCTGAGCACCGGAGAGGACCGCCTTGCGATTACCGGAGGTATTCCCGAATCATCCTGCACGCTCACCCGCCCGGGTATCCGCACGGCCCGTCTGGCCACCCGCGACACCGCGCTGCGTCGCAAGCTGGGCCTGAATGACGACCACATTGTGGTTCTCGCCGTCGGCGAGAGTCTAGCGCACGCCGATCACATCTTGGCGCTGCACGCCGTGACCATGCTCAACTATATGAACCCCCGTTTCGCCATGCTTATCTGGGGCCGCGGCTCCGAAGTCGCCGCAATCCACCGCATGCAACTCGCCTGGGGCGTACGCCACCTGGTTGACGCACGCGCCATGCTGGGCCGAGACACTCAGTACGAAACGATCCTTCCCGCGGCCGACATGGCACTCGTCACGGCGAGCGCCCGTCTGTCCATAACACCCGTGCTCGCATGCATGGCCGCTGGCCTGCCGATTGTCGCGCCGGCCACCTATGCCGCAAGCGAAGTCTTGGAGGATCACCACACGGCCCTGCTCTATGGCGACGTTCATCCAAGGCGCGCCGCCCAGCGCATGCTGAGCTTGTGGGAAGACCAGCCGCTGCGCCGTCGCCTGGCAGACCAGGCCCGCGCTGAAGCCTACGAGGTGTTCCCGGTCAGCAAGTTTATCGCTGCTATGCGCGAGATCTACTCGACCGCGACCAGGCAGGCGGCTCCGATGGCGCAATCAACTGGAGGCGCTCAGCCCGCTTGAAGACCTGTGTCCCCCTGCTATCCTGAGGCACGAACCCGATGGGCCAGCCCTTATCATTACCTGTCATCCAGAAATACTCCTGCCACAGTTGCGGCAACTGCTGTCGGCAGCATGAGATTCTGGTAACCGAGGAGGAGCGACAGCGCATTCTCGGTCAGAACTGGACCGAAGCTGACGATGTGCCTGCCGGTATGAAAGCATTCGTCCGCGTGGGCGGTTTCTTCTCCAAACAGTATCGCCTTGCGAATCGTGAAGATGGCGCCTGCGTCTTCCTCGACCCGAACAACCGCTGCCGCATTCACGCCAGGTTCGGCGAGGCCGCCAAACCTCTTCCCTGCCGCATCTACCCGTTCGCATTCCACCCGGCCGGAGACAAAGTCGCCGTCAGCCTGCGATTTAGCTGTCCATCGGTAGCCGGGAACGATGGAAAGCTGATCGAGCAGCACCGACAGGATCTCCACGTACTGCGCGATCTGGTCGTGCCACCGAGTGTGGCGCAATACCCGCCTCCGGCCATTTCTCCCGGGCAGCAACTCGATTGGCCAGATACGCTGCGGGTTGTCGAAGGTCTCAAGGGTGTCGTCAGCGAACCGCACGAAGCGCCTTTCGCGATGCGACTGGTCATCGCACTGTTTGTCGCCCAGATGCTTGGGAAGGCGACGTTTGACAAGGTCCGCGGCGGCCGCCTCCGCGAGCTGATTGACACACTGGCAATGGCCGCCCCGGAAGAAACCGGTCTGGCAACCGGTTCGATCGACGATCCGACAACGCTCGGCAAGACCCAATTCCGTCTGATTACCGCTCAATACACTACTCGCGATACCACTGCCGCCGCCGGTCTGGGCTATCGCCTGCGGAAGTTGCAGCACGGCCTGGAGTTCACACGAGGCAAGGGCATGACTCCGGAGATGCATCCTTCGCTACCGCCGGTTGCCTATGCCGATCTGGAGAAGCCCTTCACGTGCGCTGATGCCGGTGTCGATGAGTTGTTCTCTCGCTACTTCACCGTGAAACTCGATGGCATGGCTTTCTGCGGTCCAGCATTTTATGGGCTGCCGGTAACAGAGGGGTTCATGCGTCTTGCTTTGATCTATCCAATCACGATGTATATCGCCCGTTGGATCACCTGCGCCGATGGCCGGTTCACACTCACGGCAAAAGATGCTCAGAAGGCTTTGACCATTGTCGATCATCACCATGGCTATTCGCCGGCCATGGGCATGGGAAACTTCCGCAGACGGGTACAGTGGCTCATCGCACACGATGAGATTCCCCGCCTCGCGATGCACTATGCGCCCGAGACAGACCGCCAAGGCGAGGTAGAATAGGCATATGTCGCAGCAGCAGCCGATCACAACCCCGCTGTTTTCCCAGCACTCGCGAAGCTGGCAGCAGAACCGCTACGTCTATCCGGTGATCAGCCGCAGAAGCAAAGGGCTGTCGATCGGCGTGAACCTCAATCCTGACCGCATCTGCAACTTCGACTGCGTCTATTGCTGCGTGGATCGCGGCCAGGGCAAGCTTCGCCGGGAAAACGTGGATCTGAAAGTGCTGCAAGACGAACTCGACGGCATGCTGGCGACCGTCGCCTCGGGCGACATCTGGCAAACGCCTCCCTTCGACACCACGCCGCAGCCGCTGCGCCGGCTCAACGATGTAGCCTTCAGCGGCGATGGTGAACCCACCGCTTCACCCGCCCTGCTGGCATCGTCTGAGCTGGTTGCCAATCTATTGGTCAAACACCGCCTCGACGCCAAGATCGTCCTGATCACCAATGCCACACTGCTGGATCGCTCCTCACTTCAGCCCGTGCTCGCCTTCCTCGATGACCACAACGGCGAGATCTGGGCCAAGCTGGACGCCGGCGATGAAGAGCTCTACCGCCAGATCGTGCGCACGCAGATCCCGCTGCAACGGATCCTCGAAAACATCCTGCTCGCCGGGCAAGCCCGGCCGATTGTCATTCAGTCCATGTTCCTCAAACTCAACGGCGCAGCGCCCTCGGCGCAACAGATCGACCAGTACGCAGCCCGTCTGCGCGAGCTGGTCGCTGCCGGATGCCGGCTGCGCCTGGTGCAGGTTTACACGATCGCCCGCCCCGTACATGAAGCAGGACTGGAGCCGCTACCCGGTGAACAGCTCGACACCATCGTCGCGCAGCTACATCGCGACGGTATCCCCGCCGAAGCCTATTACGCCCCCGCGAAATATGCCTTGTAGAAATAGGCGCTGGTAAGCAAGACCCCAATCACAAGGATAGCAAATCGGAGCTTCTCTTGAGGAACTCGACGGGCCAGTTTCATTCCGACAAATCCGCCGACCGCCGCCGAACCGGCCATTGCCAGCGCAATCGGCCAACTAATTCGGCCAAACGCAAAAATCACGACCGCCACGCCATTGATGAGCGTTCCCAAGAGAACCTTCAGCGCATTGAGCTGGTGAATGTCTTCCAATCCCGCAAAGGAAAGTCCCGCCAACATCAGCACGCCAATCCCGGCGCCGAAGTAACCACCGTACACGGCCACCGCAAGCTGGATGATGCCCACAAGCACTTCCCAACCAAGCGACCTGCCGCCATGGTGCCGGCCGGACCAGCGGGCAATTGGCTTGGAGAACCCAAAGATGCCTGTGGCAAACAGCAGCAGCCACGGCACGGCCAGACGGAAACTGCGTTCACTCGTGTAGATCAGGAGCAGCGATCCGGTCAGCCCGCCGACAATGCTCGTCAGTCCATAAGCAACCAACAGCCCCCGCGGAATGCGGGCAAACTCCTTCTTTGCAGCGAACACCGACGTCGCCGATCCAGGCCAAAGCCCGATCGTGCTGGTCATGTTGGCGATCTTCTCCGACAGCCCCGCCACGCCAGTAAGCGTGGGAAAGGTCAAGAACGTCCCACCGCCCGCGAAAGCGTTAATCCCGCTGGCCACAAATGCCGCCAATGCAACCCATACCAAAGTCATAGAGGGGCGGAAGTATACAAAGAATCCCGTACAGCACTACGTCTTCGCCGCCAGTTTCACATCCATCCACACCGCCAAAGCAAGAACTGCACCGCGAGCGATGAACTTCACCTCGGGGCTAATCGCCATCAGCGTCATCCCATTCAGCAGACTCGCCATGATCAGCGAACCAAAGATGACGCCCAGGACCGTGCCGCGCCCACCCTTGAGGCTGGTTCCGCCAATCACGCAGGCCGCAATCGCATCAAGCTCGAGCAGTTGGCCGATCGTCGTGGTTGATGAGCCTGCATACGCGGTCTGCATGAACCCGCCCAACGCTGTGAGCAACCCCATGATGCCAAACGCTGCAATCACCACCTTGTTCACCGGCACGCCCGAGATCAGAGCGGCCTCTTCATTTCCGCCAATGGCATACAGATACCGGCCAAACCGCGTATGTTGCGAGATCACATATACCGCGACCGCCACCGCACCGAGTATCACCGCCGAAAGCGGGATGCCGCGGTATTGCGTGCACACCAGTACAAACAGCAGCAGCCCCTGCGCCCACAAGACCAGCCGCGAGATCATCACTTCTCGGGTATCGACGCTGAGCCCGAAACTGATGCGTCGCTGCCGCGACCGCACCTCGCTCCAGGCGATCACCGCCCACACTGCTGCCATCAACGCAAAGCCTGCCAGCGGCGGCAAGAACCACGTTGTCAGCAACGATACAAGGTTCGGCGCCGCGCCGATCTGGATCGGGATCGTCTGACTGCCGATGACGCGCCAGTGCAGACCCTTGAAGATCAACAACCCGGCCAGCGTGATGATGAAAGCAGGAATCCGCTGCCGGACAATCAATGCTCCCATGCCCAGCCACACCGCCACGGCAATGACGGTCGTTAGCGCCATTGCAACCGGGGCCGGCCAACTCCTGTTAAAGATCAGCACCGCAACAATGCCGCCAAAGAGCCCCACTCCGCTGCCGATCGACAGGTCGATGTGCCCCGGCACGATGATCAGCAGCATGCCCAGTGACAACACCGCCGTAATCGACAGTTCCACCGCGAGATTGGACAGGTTGCGCGGCCCGAGAAATGCCGGATCGGCGACTCCGAAAAACAGCCAGATCGCTACCAGCGCAATCGTCATGGAGAAGTTGCGCAGAGCGACCCCGCGCTGCTGCGCCGGTGGCCCAGCGTACGGCAGCATTTCGGGCGCGGGCTCTGTAGGGGATACCGTGGTCATGCTTGCTCCTTGCCTTCCAAGCTGCCGATCGCCTGTCCCAGCGCCGCCGCCAGAAGCTTCTCCTGGTCCGCCTCCCCGCGCACAAATGTGCCTCCCACCTCTCCGGCATGCAGCATGAGGATGCGGTCGGTCATTCCCAACAATTCCGGCAATTCGCTGCTTACCAGCACCACAGCCTGTCCGGCATCCGTCAGGCGATTCACCAGTTGATACACTTCAACCTTCGCACCCACATCAATCCCGCGCGTCGGCTCATCCAGAAACACGACGCGAGGGCGTGTCATCAGTGCTTTGCCCAGCACCACCTTCTGCTGGTTGCCGCCGGAAAGCTTGCCGACCAATGCCTCCATGTCTCGAGCTTTGATCCGCAGTGAATCAAACATCCTCTGGTTCTCGGCATGCTCGCCGGTCGGGTCAATCAAGCCCATCCGGCTCATCCGGTCGAGGCTGGAAAGCGACAGGTTGAACCCGACCGACTTCTCCAGAACCAGCCCGTAGCGTTTCCGGTCTTCGCTTACCAGCACAATCCCATCCGATATGGCGCGATCCGGCGTGATCGTCGGCAGTTTCTCGCCGGCCAGATCCACTGAGCCGCTGATTCGTTTCCCCCAAGCTCCAAACAGGTGCATCAGCAGTTCCGATCGCCCCGCGCCCATCAAGCCACCAATCCCCAGGACCTCGCCCGCCCGCACCTCAAAGCTGATGTTGCGCAGCCCCGTCGCTCCCGGCGGTCCCTGCACGCTCAAGTTCCGCACCGTAAGCATCGGCTCCCCGGGCTTGGTCTGGCGTCGCGGAAACAGGTCCTGGATCTCCCTTCCCACCATGTGGCGGATGATCTCCGATTTCGTCGCCCGAGCCGCCTCCATCGTCGTGATGCTCTGCCCATCGCGCAAGATGGTGATCCGGTCGGCAATCGCCAGTACCTCGTCGAGCTTGTGCGAAATGTAGATGCAACTCACCCCCTGCGTCTTCAGGTCACGCAGAATCTGCAGAAGGATCTGCACCTCCGACTCGCTCAGGGCGGCCGTCGGCTCATCCAGGATCAGCACTCTTCCGTTCTTAGCCAGCGCCTTGACGATCTCTACAAGCTGCTGATGGCCGACGCCCAGGTCGCGCATGGTCAGGTCCGGATTAATCTCAATCCCAAACCTCCGCAACAGCTTCCGCGCTTCATCCTCCATCTTCAGGCGATCGATGATCCCCAGCCGCGTCGGCTCGCGGCCCAGAAAGATGTTCTCCGCCACGGTCATTTCCGGCACCGACGCCAGTTCTTGATAGATCACCGCGATGCCCAACAACTCGGCATCTTTCACCGTGCGCATCTCCGCGATCTCTCCTCCGAGCAGGACGTCTCCCTCATAGCTTCCGTACGGGTGAATCCCCGAAAGCACCTTGATCAGCGTGCTCTTGCCCGCGCCGTTCTCGCCGCAAAGCGCATGGACCTCGCCGGGACGAAGATCGAACGTAACGCCCTTCAATGCCACCACGCCCGGGAAGCGTTTGATGATGTGATGGGCCTCAAGCACTACCAGCTCAGCCATGACGCCCTCCTACTTCGGCGCAGACGCGGCCGCATCCACAGGCTTTGCATCCGCGACCTTCGGGCGAGCGGGCCGCTGGTTCTCCGGCACCGAGCGATACACATCGTCATAGGCGAGGAACCCATCAGCGATGACCGTCTGCACGATGTTGTGCTTGTCCACCGCAATGATGTCACACAGGACCGACGGCACGTCGCTCTTGCCGTTGGCGATAGTCTGCCTGGCGACGACCGATTTGCCCCTTGCCATCTTCACCGCGACTTCAGCAGCCGTGGTTGCCAGGATCTTTAGCGGCTTGTAGACCGTCATCGCCTGCGTTCCGCCAACGATGCGTTGAGAGGCGGCCAGTTCCGCATCCTGGCCGGTCACCACCACCTTGCCGGCCAGCCCCTCTTCCATAAGCGCCTGGACAGCGCCACCCGCGGTGCCATCGTTGCTGACCAGGATGCCATCAAACTTCTCGCCCTTGCTGATCGCCGCATTGGTAATCCGCTTAGCGTTCTCCGGCTTCCAGTCCTCCGCCCAGTCTTCATGAACAACCTTGATATCGCCGCGATCCATGTAGGGCTTGAGGACATTATCCTGCCCCTCTTTGAACAGCCTGGCATTGTTGTCGGTCGGCGCTCCGTAGATCCGCACAATGGATCCCTTTCCCGGCGTCGGCAGATGATCCAGCAGATACTTCGCCTGCATCTCGCCAACCTTCACATTGTCGAATGAGAGGTACAGGTCCAGGTCACAGTCGCGGATCATGCGGTCATACGCAATGACCGGCACACCCGCCTTATTGGCCATCTCCACGCCCCTGGCCATCGCCAGCCCATCGTGAGGCACAATCACCAGCACATTCACTCCCGCCGTCAGCAGCGACTCCACATCGCGGATCTGCGCCGAGTCATCGCTGTTGGCGGATTGCACCTTCACTTCCGCCCCAAGCTCGCTGCAGCGTTTCACAAACAGATCGCGATCCGCCTGCCAGCGGGCCTCCTTCAGGGTGTCCAGCGACAGGCCGACCACGATCTTGCCCCCTTTAGCCGTCACTCCACTCCCGGCGCCCACGCCGCCTCCTCGTGCGATAACCAGGCCAATCAATATGCTCAGAACGAGGGAGACGATCATCAGGACGTTGCGCATATGCCGGGATTATATAGCCCCTTTCGCAGATGAGGCGCGAAATATGCCGCATACGCTGTAAACAACAGAACCTCACGGCCGTCATCGCGGCAGTGAGGTTCATGCTGTACGCTCGTTCGCCCCTACATCAAAGTGCCGACGATTTGGCACTCAAACGCGATCTGCCCGTTGACGACTCCCTGCACATCTGAACACAGCCGCCGATGCCGTTCCCAGATCTTCTGCCCCACCAGGTACATCCGGCATCCGGGGCTAACCGCCATGCGGAATTTACAGGACTCCACACTGCCAAAGCCGATAAACCCTTCCCACTTCAAGATCTCTTTGGTGTAGAAGGACGCCAGTTGCGCTGCCGCCTCTATCATAATCACCCCAGGCAACAACGGACGCCCCGGGATGTGTCCAGGCACCCAGAACTCATCGGCCCGCACATCCTTAAAGCCAACAATCCGGCCAGTCGCCCCTTCGGCAAATACAATGCCGTTCAGGTGCTCCATATGGCCGCGCTGCGGATTGGCCCGACGGATGGCCTCCTGATCGTAGATGACCTTGTCCAGATCGATGCCGCTGATATCAAACAAAAAAGCTGGAGGCATGCGTCAATAAACCCTTTTAGGCCTGCGCCGGAGTTTCGCCACCTTCAGCTTCATCGCGACCCTCTAGAATCGCGTTGCGAAGCTCCTGCGCAACTTTCTTTACCTCCATCATCTTCTTCCGCACTCGCGTCCCAGCGGCTCTGTTGCCACCCTCTGCCTTCTGGATGTCTTCCTCGACCTCTGCAACCAATTGTTTTAGTGTGTCGTATTGAATCATAATCTTCTGCTCCCTTATTCGTTCGGTCAAACTCTACTTCTGCCCGATACCACTGTCAATTCAGCCCTTCCCGCCGATAATGCCCGCTCTATGATCGCAGTCGCGGATGTCTCCTCTGCCCCCTGGCAGCCGGCCATGATGTGGTCAATCTTCTGCCTGACCTACCTTGGCATCGCCTTGGGCGGCTTCCCTTATCTGGTGCTCGACCGCACCGGAATCGCCCTGCTGGGGGCCATCGCCATGTTGCTGGTCCGCGGACTCACCATCCAACAAGCCGCCGCCCATGTCGACTATGAAACAATCCTTCTGCTCTTTGGCCTGATGATCTTCTCCGCGCAGCTTCGCGTCGCCGGTTTCTATGCGTTGACCGGCCGGTTCCTCACCCGCCTGACCGATCGTCCCCGCCTTCTTCTCGCCGGCCTGATCGCAACCAGCGCTGTCCTCTCAGCTCTGCTCGCCAACGATATCGTCTGCCTTGCATTCACTCCCCTGCTCTGCACCGCCCTGATCGCGACCCGCCGCAACCCTATCCCTTACCTTCTAGCCCTTGCCACCAGTTCCAACCTCGGATCGGCCGCCACCATCATTGGCAACCCGCAGAATATGTACATCGGCACCGTCGCCCACCTTCCATTTGGCCATTTCACGCTCACCATGCTCGCCCCCGTCATCATCTCGCTGGGTCTCTGCTGGCTCGGCATCGTGTGGCTCTTCGGCAAACAACTCGACACCGCCCCCTCTGCAGCGCCCAAACATGCCATGCGCGAAGGTGACACCCTCGCCCCCTCCAGCCTCCCCCTGCAGACTTCCGCGGCCGACCCGGATACCTATCTGATCACCAAGACCCTGATCATCCTCTGCGCCCTCATCGTCTGCTTCCTCACCGTTCACGGTGAATGGCGGGCAATCTGCACCCTCGGCGGCGCAGCTCTACTGCTGTGCTCGCGCCGGGCAAAGGCGGCCAGGCTCTATCAGCTGGTCGACTGGAATCTGATCCTGCTCTTCCTGGGCCTTTTCGTCGTCAATGGAGCCATGAACGAGCGCGGACTTACGCAGGGCGCCTTCGATCACATTGCCAGCAGCGGCATCGACCTCCAGAAACCCATCACCCTCTCCCTCGTTACCGTCATCCTGAGCAACCTTGTCAGCAACGTTCCCGCCGTCATTCTCCTGCGCCCGACTCTGCCGCTGGATAACCATCAGGCCTGGTATCTACTGGCGCTGGTAAGCACCTGGGCCGGCAACCTCACGCTGGTTGGCAGCATCGCCAACCTGATTGTCGCCGAGTCGGCCAGCGCCTTTGGCGTCCGCCTTGACCTGAAAACCTACTGTCGTCTTGGTATCCCCCTCACACTTCTTACCACAGCCATTGGCACTCTCTGGCTGATCCTAGTAATGTAGAGGCAACGCTACGGACAGGAGTTTCAAATGTCACAGTTCTCGGCTTCAGTTCTGCCGTTGGAAAAGGTTCTCGGGGCGGATTCGTGGTTGCTCAACAAGGGACACGTCGAGGCTGCCATGACTTGCATCGGCGGCCAGATCGCTCCCGTGCAGTTCCGCATTGGCTCCAAACGGATCGCCCCCTATTCCGTTGCCCCCTGGGCCCAAGAGCAGTTGGATGCCGCCACGCCCAACATTCTGCGCGTGCTCCGCGGCGACTTCTTTTGTGCTCCCTTCGGCGGCAATGCAACCGTGTGCAACGGTGAAAAATTCCCTCTTCATGGTGAACCAGCTAATGCGCACTGGCAGCTCATCGAAACCAAAGAAAACACCCGCGAACTCACCGCCGAGTTTTCTCTCAAGACCACCATCCGCCCCGGCGAGATCCGCAAGCTCGTGCGCCTGGTCGGTTCACAAACCTGTCTGTACCAGCGCCACACTCTAACGGGTTTTTCCGGTTCCCTGCCCATGGGCCATCATGCCATGCTCAAGTTCCCCGATGCGCCCATGAGTGGACTGATCTCCACCGCGCCCTTCGTGTATGGCCAGGTCTTCCCGGCGGCTTTCGAGAACCCGGCCGTCGGCGGCTACCAGGCTCTCAAGCCCGGCGCCACATTCAAAGACCTGCATCAGGTCCCCACCAACGACGGTTCCACTGCCGACCTGGCCCAGTATCCCGCCCGGCCCGGCTTTGAAGATCTGGTCATGATCGTCGCCAATCCCAAGCAGCGCCTCGGCTGGACAGCCGTGGCCTTTCCTCGAGAAGGCTACGTCTGGTTCGCCCTTAAAGATGCCCACGTGCTTCGCAACACCGTCTTCTGGATCTCCAATGGCGGCCGGCACTACTCCCCCTGGTCCGGCCGACACACTCATGTGCTGGGTGTTGAAGATGTCACCGCCTACTTCCACTATGGCGTTGCCGAATCCAGCAACCCCAATCTCATATCGAAGCAAGGCATGCCCACCGCCATCGAACTCAAACCCGACACCCCCACCGTGGTCAACTACATTCAGGGCATCGCCGCAATCCCCAACGGCTTCGACCGCGTCGCTGTCATCAAAGCCTCCGAAGACCGCAAATCCATCACCCTGACCTCAACCAACAACCACGAAGTCACGGCTCCTGTAGATCTCGACTTCCTCTGGTAGGTGTTTCGTTCGCTCGTCCTGCAGAGATCCTGACGTATTCGGCGTCATCCGGCCGCACTGATCTCCGACACGAGCCGGAAGTCGATGTTGCTCGGCGGTGGGAACTCCTTCATCACGCGAGCGTGCAGCGCATCGTCGATGGCCACGCCTTCGCGCGCCGCAATCTGACGCTCGTGCAGCGAGAACCAGATGTCCGTCAGGATCGTCTCTCCTTCGGCGATCGTGGCGAACGGATAGGTAAAGACCGCGGCAACTTCATCGTACGCCCCGGTTTCCAGTGCCGCCTGAGCCGCGAAGATGCGCATACGCTCGTGTTCCCGGACATCGGCCGGCGCCTCGCGACAGAACGCGCGCAGCTCCTTAAAGCGATGGAAGTGCGCAAGCAACTGGGCATATTCGATCGCCAGTTTGGGAATGCGCGGACCAACCTGCCACGCCATGGCCATGAACTCACATGACTGCTCCATGCGTTTGGCGCGCTGCTCCAGAACCGCAAGGTTGCGGTAAGCCCACCCGTTGGGCGTCCGCTCGACCGAGCGACGCCATGCCTCCGCAGCACCGGCCGAATCCAATGCCTCCATCCACATGTTGCCGAGATGCAGCCACGCCAGCCAATGGTTGCTGCGGCCAGCCCGCACGGCCGCCGCGAGCAATCGCTCCCACTCGCTTTGCACCATGCCTTGCAGCGGATTGTCGGCCGGCGAGGCATCGGGGAGTGCACCGCGTTCCAGCAGCGCCAGCCACGGGGCCTGCTCCGGCCCCAGGTCCGACTCCGGAAAGAGCCATTCGGGCGGCACCGGATCGGGTTCACCTGTCGCGGCGCAGCGACGTCGCTCCAGCGCGCCCCACCCTTCGCCGGCGGCAAGAACCGCCTCCGGCACAGTGCGGCCGCAAGCCGCCAGAGTCCGATCCATTTCTTCAAGGCGCCACTGGGGCAGCATGCGGTCCAGCACCCCTTCGGCGGCCTGCCAGGCGCGGGTCCAGTCCTGATCATGCACGGCCGCCGCCGGCGCGGAGAACGCACCGAAGGCTTCAACCCACGTCCACTCCGCCCCTGCCGGCATGGGCAACTGCTGTGACTGCGTCGCCGCCAGCCCAGCCTGAATCTCGATGTACTGACCGCCGGCCGGCATGAGCGAATCCTGCCAGCGCCGGCCGCCCCGCGCCATACCCCAGCAGAACATCTTGCGCCCTTTCAAACGGCGGGTGGAGGCATGAACCAGTCCCGTCCCATCCGGCGCCACGGAGACGACCCACGGGCGCCGCTCCGGATGCAACAGCCCGTAGTACTCGATCGTGTTGCGGTTGTTCGTTGCCACCAGCACGTCAGGCGAGGTGTCGGGCAGCGAGATCGCGCCGAACTTCCCGCCGACGCGGTGCGTCAGTGCCTCATCCGCCGGGTAGAGCACGCGCCCGCCCGGAATCTCATCCGCCGCGATATTGGTCCACCAATACACGGGGATTTCGCGAGGGTGCACATTGAGCAGACGCACTCGGGCAAAGAGAAACGGCGAGCCCGGAGGCAGATGGAAGTCAATCGCCCAAGGCATGCACTTGACGCGGTCCCAGGCATAAAGGCGCAGGACCGGATAGCCCGCGCCCGAATCCACCCGTGCTGCATGCACCGGCGAGCAGGTCAGCAGGGAATGCCCGGGAACCGGCGTATTCCACTCGATGCCGCCGGCAAACCATGCATTGCGCGTTGCCAGGGTCGCAGGCTGGAAGACCGCATTGCGCGTGATGAGGTCGCGGCCGGACGCTTTGTCCAACAGTCCCCAGAGCCGTCCGCCCAGCGCTGGAATGAATGTGGCCTGTAAGCGATCGTTTTCGAGCACGACGGACTGGAACCGAGTGGGCTTGCGCACGCGGTTATAGCCATCCTGCATGCGGTATGGCAGCACGCGCCACAAATCGCCGTATTGCATGGATGCCACGATGTCTGGCGGAACCGTGTCGTCCAGTTTCAGGATGTACGTGCGCTCCGTCTGACGAAACCGGGGCAGCGGGTTCTCCGGCCCAAGATCGGCGGCGAGCAGTTCGTAGTTCTCAACGTTCAGTGTGGTCATGGGATTCCTGTAACAACAAATCGCCTGTGACAAAACCAGCGGTCTTTGTGCTGAAAATGCTTAATGATAATCAGCTCGAACGCGTTCCAGCACTTGGGTCATGGTTTCCGGATGATCGGGGTTACCCAGCAGGGGCTTGGCATACAGCACCGGGCATCCGGTGTCAGCCTCGCTATATACTGCAATCACCTGCAGGACCAGATTGGCGCCGGCCGGCGCAACGTGTTGTCCCCACACGCTGTGCGCTGTGACCTCAGAGGGAAAGCCCGCTTCCCGCAATCGCTGCGTCAGGTGGGCCACCAATGGCGCTATGCGGTTGCCGCACCAGCCGTGAACCACGCTCACTCGATAGGTCGCCATATCGCTCACCTGTCCTGCCGTCCGCTCGAACGGTCGGATCTCAACCGATGCACTGCATCGATGTGACCGGGTGCCAGCCATCAGCAGCGACCTCGCGAATGGCGAAGCGCACACGCGGTCTGTCCTGCGCATCAATCAAGCCGATATCCACTTTTAGTTCGCCGGGCTGGACCCACGCCGGGATCTGCAGATTTTCTGTGAAGAAGTTGAACTCAGGCATCCAGGAGCGAATATCCACGCGGCACGGGAGTACCTCGCTACGATTGCCCTGGCTCAAACGCAAGGCAAACCGATACTGACGGTAGATCGGGGCGCAGCCGACATTGTCGATCCAGGCATTAAGCTGGATGTTCTGCCCTTTCTTGATGTCGAGTGGCAGGTAGATTTGCCTGGGAACGAAGCGGTAGCCCATCTTCATGTTGAAGCGGACGAGCTTGTCCATCCATTCCTGCGGGAAAGCGTTGGACTTGGGCATGAAGTAGGTCATGTGATACTTCATGCCCTGGTCGATGATGAAGTCGAGATCATAGCCCTGCTTCCACCAGCCACCAACGTGCCAGCAGGTTTCCATGGTGACCGGGCCGTACTTCCAGCAGTCCTGACAGCCGGCAGCGGCCAGCATAAACGGATAGCGGTCATACATGTGATTCCAGCAGAGATGGTCGGGCAGCTTGCCTGGAGCGGTTGCCCGGCGCAGGTCTCCGAAGCAATCCGCCCGCCATCCGAGTTTGTGCTTGGCGGCATAGGCCAAGGCATCATCGCCTTCCATCACCATCAGGTGCGTTTTGCGGAATGCGCTCATGTACAGATCAATGAACTTCTCGATGGTTTCCCGCGTGGCGTTGCCGCCGCTCTCACCCCACATGCCGCCGTAGACAACGTCCACCGTATCGAGCAGTGGATGGCCATCGTAGCGGCTGCCGAATTCGCGGATCAGATCGCTGAAGCACTCGAACCACCGAGGGTCGTTGATGTTCGGTTCGCCGTTTTCGGCCTTGGTGGCGCCGGTATCCCAGTACCACCAGTCCTCAAACCCGATGTCGTAGGTGTTAAAGCGGAACTGCACTGTCTGGCCCCGCTCTTCCGCCGTCTTGATGTACTCATCCAGGAGTGCCCAGTTCCGTTTGCCGCGGGCCGGCTCGAAGGTCTTCCACAGCCAGCGCAGGTAGACGACCGTCGTGTCGGTGTAGTCCACGTTCTTGTTGGTGCCGGAATAGGGTGGCCGGGGCAGCGGCCCGGCGTCGTTCCAATGGCCGTCAAGTGGTTCCGGAGCCTCGCCGTTGAATCGCTGATAGGTTGTGGTGCCCTTGTGCGGGTTCAGAATGTAATCAAACGATTCCGTCGGACGGACCCGTTGAATCGTCTGGTCAGCGCCGAACTGTTTGCGCCAGCTACTCGATGTATCTAAAGCCATGGTGTCTCCTTGTGCATTATCGAAGCGCAAACCGTATGGCGGTCATCTCGAACGCTCGATTTGCTTTCTGAACCGTCTCATACTCGCCACCTCGCCACCGGTCAACTCGCAGGAAACGTCTCGGCGGCCACCTGGCGCAGAATCGCGATAATCGGGTTGGTCTTGCTCTGCCGCCGCGTGCACAGGGCAATCGTATACGGCTCAAGGATCGGGCCATTCTCCAGATACCGCACATGAATCGCTGTGGAGGCGTGCTCGGCCACAAGTCGAGGAACAATCCCCACCCCCAGGCCAAGGCTGGTCATGCTCAGGATCGCCTCGTTCCCCGATGCATAGGTAAGAATCTGAGGCTTCAGCCGTCGGACCTTCAGCCAGGCCGCAATCTGCTCTCGCGCTGGCCCGGTCTCCGGCAGGATCAATGGCAGGTGCGTCCAGGGAACCTGCTCTGAGATCTTCATCTGCAGGGGACACGGGCGTACCGGACCGATCAGCATCAGCGGCGTCTGCAGCAGCGGCACCAGGTGCAGTGACCTTGCCACATGCCCCGGAACGGGCACCAGCGCTGCATCGACCTCGCTGTCCGCAACACGTTCGATGCCATGTTCGGCATCGCCGGTGCGAAGAATCACCGCGATGTCCGGATGCCGCTGACGAAAACTCCACAGCAGCCGCGGAAGCACGCAGTAGCTGGCCGTGACCGAGCAATAGAACGTCAGTTCGCCGCGCACGACTGAGGTACTCGCGCGCGAGGTCGCCATGAAGCCCTGCCACTCGGCCAGTGCCTGTTCGGCATACTCGTGAAAGCGAGTGCCAGTGGGAGTAAGCCGAACACTCCGCCTGTCGCGGGTGAACAACGCACCGCCGACCTCGTCTTCCAGCCTGGCAATGGCTCGGGTCAGTGCTGAAGGGGTAAGATGGCAACGCCGACTGGTTTCGCGAAACCGCAGCGTGCGCGAGAGGTCCAGGAAGAGTTCAAGGGATCGCGTGTCCATGTTGCAAATAGTGCAACGTAACAAAGACTTAATGTCAATACATGCAACTGGACAGGAGCGGGCACAAGCGAGTATCCTCCCTTTCTCAATTGTACGGCCGCACTTTGAAGGGCTCGGCCATGTAAACACCGCCTGAGGCGGTGAAGCCCAATACAACTTCTACATTAGGAGAAGGAACATGGCTCGATCCGTCAAGATGCTATACGAAAAGGATGCCTCAATCGACGCCCTCAAGGGCAAGACCGTCGCCATCCTCGGTTTCGGTTCCCAGGGGCACGCCCATGCCCAGAACCTGCGCGACTCCGGCGTGAAGGTGATCATTGCCGAGCTCGAAGGCACGCCCAACTACAGGCTGGCCCTGGAACTGGGCTTCAAGCCGATGACTGTTACCGAAGCCGTGCCGCAGGCCGACCTCATTCTGATGACACTGCCCGATGAAGTCCAGCCTGGCGTCTATCACCGCTTTATCGCCCCCAACCTCAAGGCCGGTCAGACCCTGGGATTCACCCACGGCTTCAACATCCACTTTAAGACCATCGTTCCGCCCAAAGATGTCAACGTGATCATGGTCGCCCCGAAAGGCCCTGGCCATCTCGTCCGCTCCGAGTTTGAAAAAGGCGGCGGCGTCCCCTGTCTGATGGCCATCCAGCAGGATGCCACCAAGAGCGCCAAGAAGATCGCCCTGGCATGGGCTCGTGGCGTCGGCGGCGCTCGCTCGGGCATCATCGTCACCACCTTCAAGGATGAGTGCGAGACTGATCTGTTCGGCGAACAGGTTGTCCTCTGCGGCGGTCTGTGTTCGCTCATCAAAGCCGGTTTTGAGACCCTCACCGAAGCTGGCTACCCGGCCGAGATGGCGTACTTTGAGTGCGTGCATGAAGTGAAACTGATCGTCGACCTGATCTACGTCGGCGGTTTGGACTACATGCGCTACTCTATCTCCAACACCGCCGAGTACGGCGACCTGACCCGCGGCCCGCGGATCATCAACGACAAGACCAAGAAGGAGATGAAAAAGATCCTGAAGGAAATCCAGGATGGCAAGTTCGCCACGGAATTCCGCAAGGAATACGAGACCGGCATGAAGAACTTCAAGCGCCTCTACGAGGCCGACAAGAAGCACCCGGTCGAAGTGACCGGCAAGAAGCTGCGCAAGATGATGACCTGGCTCAACGCCAAAGAGCCGCCCAAGGCCTAACTTCACCATCGCATAACACGCGATCAAACCCGGCCCGGAACTTGTAGCGAGTTCCGGGCCGGTTCGTTTCCTCATTTGGAAGACGATCCGCAGCCCAATGCGAGCTCAACCTTGTTCCGTACACATCGCTGCCTGTATACTTTCGTTTTGCCCTTCACTGAAAGGAGCTGCTGACGTGTCTACCGCTGCAATGGAAGCCAACTCCGCCGCTTGTCTGTGCGGTCCGGGATATCTGCTCGTAAGACGCCTGCAGTCACTCACCGGGCTTATGTTCGGCGGCTATCTGCTGGTCCATCTTATCGTCAACGCCACCATCGCTCAGGGCGGGCCGCATTACCAGCAGCAGGTGGACAAGATCCACAGCCTCCCCTTCCTCTCGGTGATCGAATGGACCGCAATCTTCCTCCCCTTCCTCTTCCATGCCGTTTACGGTATCTGGATCACCGTCAACGGCCAGCCGAACGTCGGCAACTACCCCTACATGAGAAACAGCCTGTACCTCCTTCAGCGCATCACCGCCGTCATCATCCTCCTGTTCGTCCTGTTCCATGTGCTGAGCCTGAAGTATGGGATGTTTGGCACTGACTTGGTTTTTGTCCCCGAGGGCGGAGCCATGTCAAGCATCGCTCGACACATGCACGCGAGTTGGCTGCTGCCCGCGCTGATCTACCCCATTGGCATCCTGGCAGTGGCATCTCACACCGCTAACGGCCTTTGGACGGCCGCCATCACCTGGGGTCTGACCATCAGTGCCGCCTCCCAGCGCCGTTTCGGCCAGATCTGCGTCGGCCTGTTCGTCGCCCTGACGCTCATCGGCCTGATCTCCGTGATCGCGGCCGCACGCTTGGACCCATCTACCCTCACGGCCCTCGCGCCACCGGCCGCCCATTAGCACCGAACAACCAAGAACGGAAGCAACATGGCAGTTGGAACCAAACGCGTCATCGTCATCGGCGGCGGCCTTGCCGGCCTCTCCTGCACCATCAAACTTGCCGAGGAAGGCGTCGACGTGGACCTCTTCTCGATGGTCCCCGTCAAACGATCACACAGTGTCTGCGCCCAGGGCGGGATCAACGCGTGCAATGAGATCGCCCGCCAACAGGGCTTCTCCGAGTGGATGCACTTCGACGAAACGGTTCTCGGCGGCGATTTTCTCGCGGATCAGCCGCCGGTTCTGGAAATGTGCAACTGGGGACCGAAGATCATCGACTTGCTCGATCGCATGGGCGTTCCCTTCAACCGCACCCCCGAAGGCCAACGCGATCTGCGCCTTTTCGGCGGCTCTCTTTTCAAGCGCACTTTTTTCGCCGGCGCCACCACCGGCCAGCAACTGCTCTACGCCCTCGATGAGCAGACCCGCCGATGGGAAGCCGACGGCCGCGTCACCAAGTATGAGTTCTGGGAATTCCTCTGGCCGGTCCTCCACGAAGGCCAGTGCGTCGGCATCGTCGCCCAGGACATGCGCACCATGCAGATCCGCTCCTTCCGCGCTGATGCCGTCGTCGTCGCCTCCGGCGGCAATGGCCTGCTCTTCGGCAAGAGCACCATGTCGGTCGTTTGCACCGGCGGCGCTGCCTCGCGCTGCATGCAAGCCGGCGCCAAGTACGCCAACCCTGAAATGATGCAGGTGCATCCCACTGCCATCCCCGGCGAAGACAAATGCCGCCTGATCTCCGAATCCGCCCGCGGTGAGGGCGGCCGCGTCTGGGTCCCGCGCTCCAAGGCCGATGTCCGCAATCCCAACGACATCCCCGAAGCCGAACGCTATTACTTCCTCGAAGAGAAATATCCCAAGTACGGCAACATCGTTCCCCGCGACATTGCCACCCGTGAGATCTTCCACATCTGCCAGGAAGGCTACGGCGTCGGCGGCGGCAACATGGTCTATCTTGATCTTCGCGACAAGGTCAGGGAGATCGGCCGAGAGGCGGTCTTGAAGAAGCTCGAAGGCATCCTTGAGATCTACGAGAAGTTCGTCGGCGCCGACCCGCTGCATGAGCCCATGAAGATCTTTCCGGCCGTTCACTACACCATGGGCGGTCTCTGGACCGGCTTCACCAAGGATGAAAAGTCCGGTGGCCTGAAGAAGGGCGACCCGAAGAACATGATGACCAACATCCCCGGCCTCTATGCCATGGGTGAGGCATCCTCCGGGTATCACGGCGCCAATCGCCTCGGGGCCAACTCCCTGCTCTCCTGCATCTTCGATGGTCTCTTCGGCGGAAGTTGCGTCAAGAACTATGCTTTTGATGCCGCAAAAGTGGCGGCCGCTGACGTGCCCCAGGCCACCTTCGATGCCGTCGTACAGCAGGAAGAGACCCGCGCCCGCAAGCTGATCGAGAACAAGGGCGATGAAAACCCCTACGAACTCTGGATGGAAATGGGCAAGCTGATGACCGACAATTGCACGGTCGTCCGCTACAATGATCGCCTCACCAAGACCATCGAAGCCTGCCAGGGTTGGAAACTGCGCTACCAGAACATTCGCCTCTCCGACACCAGCAACTGGACCAACCAGAACCTCGCCTTTACCCGCGTCCTCCGCGACATGATCATCCTGTCAGAGGCCGTCCTCAAAGGCGCCTTGGCGCGCAATGAAAGCCGCGGCGCCCACTACAAGCCTGACTTCCCAGAACGCGATGACGCCAACTTCCTCAAGACCACCATCGCCACCTACGATCCCGCCGCCAACACCACCAACATCACCTACGAATCCGTCGACACCACCCTTGTGACCCCAAGAGCACGCACCTACGGCAAGGTCGAAACCAAAGCCTGAATCTGCAGTACCCCTGCAGACTCCAACCATGACAAATGGCATCATCCATTTCACTCCCGAGCGCTCGGCCGATCTGATTGAGACGATCAACGCCGCCACCGCCGATTGGCCGCACTGCTGCCCGATCGACGCGAATCTGCTCACCTATTGGCAGACCTCCCGCCCTGAGTACCGCCCCAAGAGCATCCTGATGCACTACACCGGCGGCCGCTGCATGGGCATCCTGCACGGCGAACAGCACTCCGATACCGCCCACATCCACCTCTTGGCCCTTCGTCCCGACCCGGACGCTGCGGAAACCGGCTTGACTCTGGTCCGTGAATGGGAGCGCCTCGCCCGTCAGCGTCACCTGCATCGAATTGTGAGCCCCACCTGGCGGGCTTCGCTCTTCTATTGTGGCTACATCCTCGGTAATGAGCCTTACCACCCGCACTGGGCCGTCAGCGCTACCGACGCTTATCTCCGCGCTGGCTTTCGCATCAGCCACCCCGCCCTGATCCTCACCTGCGACCTCCCGCGTCCCAAAGATGTTCAGGAGCGTTCCCCCGCTGGGTATGAGATCATCGAAGTCACGCCCTCGCTCGAACGCGCCGCCCAGCCCTTCGGCTTCCACGCCATCCACAACGGCGCCAAAGCCGCCCACTGCTACGCGCGCCTCTATCCACACCTGCTTTGCGCTCCCGGTGGCAAGCCCACCGGCCAGATCGGCAACGTCACGACCGAACCCGACCATCGCAATCGTGGACTGGCCCGCATCATGGTGGCGATGTCGCTGCTGCGGCTGACGGAAATGGGTGCTGGCCAGGTGCTTATCGCCACCGGTCTCGACAACGAACCTGCCCTGCGCGCGTATGAACGTTGTGGCTTCCAGCGCCGTCACTTCATTATGGAATGGTCCAAGCTCCTGAAGTAGTTCTCAATGGCTATCGCCTCCTCGCAACTCATCAGCCATATCCTGCCCATCTGGGCAGGCATCTGTTTTGCCTCCATCGGAATCGCCTACCAACTGGCCGCAACCCGTAAGGTCACTCCGCGGCGCATCTTCCTGCTCATGGCTGCCTGCGGAACTGCGCTCTTTGCGGTCAAGTGTTCCAGCTCCGGCGATTTGAGCACACACGCCGTGATTCTCGGCCTTGGCGCCGGAGTCAGCCAATACATCAGCGTCAGGCTTGTTGGCCGTGCGATGCGTCTGGGCCCTTTCTCGCTTGCCTGGTGCATGGTCGCGCTGAATTTCTCACCGGTGGTGCTCTATGCGGCGATCATCCAGCACATCCACCAGCCATGGACGCAGTGGCTCGCTGTCGCCATCGCCGTACTGTGCTGCATCCTCGCCGCCCTCGGCCATGGAAGCACCTCCACCACCGTCGCATCCACCCGCACAAAACTCAGTTACGGCCTGCTGTTGATCGCCATCCTCTTCATCAACGCCTTGCCCAACATCGGCATCCAGGACCTGAACACCAATGCCGCCGGCCGCGGGCTCGATCTCTTCTTTCTCTGCATGTACGCGTCCATCGCCGTCATCGCGTTGTTCGATGCCCTCAAACACCACGAACTGGGCCATACTCTTCGCCATGGCTGGATGCCCGGCCTGCTCGCCGGCGTTGGGTCGGTCAGCGGCATGCTCGCCCTGGGCGCGGCCGCCGGCCGTTCCGGTCCGGCCGCTTTCCTCATCTCCAGCATGGTCACGTTGATCCTCCCCATGTTCGCCGCCATCCTCATTTTTCACGAACGCGTTACCCTCCGCTGGATCGCCACACTCGTCCTGGGATTAATCGCCATTGCCCTGGCGAACTTTTGACACCCGAAAATCCAGAGTGTCACCTTGTGGTGCCTCTGGGTATAGTCTTGGCAACGATGGCGCGGGTGCGGTCCATGCGATGTGATATCGCCGTCATTTCACGCCCGCGCAGAAGGAGAAGATATGAACGTCGTTTCCATCATGGCGCATCAGGATGATGAGATGCGTTGCCTGGGCACGATGCTCAAGTGTCGGGCGCGCGGCGATCGATTGGCGTTCATCACCCTGACCGATGGAAGCCTGGGATTCGTTCAGGAGCCAACCATTTCCCGTGCCAAAGCCACGGAGATTCGCCAGCGCGAGATGGACGCACTGGCGAGCGAGATGGACGCCACCTATCTCAATCTTCGCGAACTGGACGAGTTCCTCTACGATTCTCCGGAGCTACGCCGGCGGCTGATTGAGGCGATTCGCGCCACCCGGGCGGATGTGGTCTTCACGCACTATCACGAGGACTACAACCAGGACCACGTGACGACCAGCCTGCTGGTACGACATTGTCTCATGCAGGCAGCATTGCCGGTGATCCCGACGGCCTCAAAGCCGCTGCCGCGCGTACCGGCGGCGTTCCTGGTTCCGCCGCACGGGGCGTTTGAGTTCGCCCCCAGCCATTTTGTGGATATCACCGAATACGAAGCACACAAGGTCAGGCTCCTGCAGCGGCATCAGTCGCAGGAAGAGGCGATGCAGCAGGCGGTGAACGCGGGATTTGAACAGTTGTGCCATCGCCCTGATGCGTATTGGGGCGAACAGGCGGGATGCGCCTTCGCCGAGTGCTTTGTGCCGTTGCGATCTCGCGGGACGATCAAGCCATACAGTGTCCTGCCATAAAGCCATGCAAAACATTCATGTTCACGTCTGGGATGAAAGCAAACACTTCAGTGATGAACTGAAGGGGCAGTTCTCCCTCTCCCGTGGCAAGCCGCTGCCGATGACGTTTCCGCTGGACCATTACCTCACCGACATGAAGCCCTTTGACCGCGTCGTCGTGTTTGGGCTCAAGGCCCGCCGCTCGGGCTTCTGGGTTCCCGATGAGTATGTGGCGCAATGGGTAAAGCAGGCGCCAAGGCACTTCGTCGGCTTTGCCTCCAACGATCCGACCCAGAAGGGGCACCTCAAAGAACTGCGGCATGGCATTGAGGATCTGGGCCTCAAGGGCGTGAAGATGGGTCCGATGTACGCCGGGTTTGATCCGCGCGACAAGATCTGTCACGGTGTCTATGAATACTGCCAGCGTCATGGCCTGCCCATCCTCTTTCACACCGGCACGACGTTCGTGCGCAATGCCCCCCTGGAGTTCACCCGCCCATGGCTCTTTGACGAAGTGGCCATGCGCTACCCGGAGCTGCGGATGATTCTGGCGCACCTGGGCCATCCGTTCGAGGGAGAATGCCTCGCGACCATCCGTAAGCATCCCCATGTTTACGCAGACATCGCAGCGTTGTTCTACCGGCCGTGGCAGCTCTACAACATGCTGGTCCTGGCCGAGGAATACCGCGTAACGCACAAGCTGCTATTTGGCACAGATTTCCCCTTCGCTCTCAGTCGCGAGTCCATTCGCGGTCTGCGTCAGGTAAACCACGTGATCGGGTCGGCGACGCTGCCGCGCATCAGCAAAGCGACCATCGACGGCATACTCCAGCGTGATGCGTTCTCACTGCTTGGGATCAAACCATGAAAGCGCTTTCACTGCAGTCGATCGGGCATCTGGAACTGGTGGACCTCCCGAAACCGCGCCCGGCCGCCGATCAACTGCTTATCCGCACCGCGGCGGCAACCATCTGCACCTCCGACCTGAACGACATCCGCGAGAATCCGTTCGGGATTCAACTTCCGGTGGTGATGGGCCACGAGGCCGCTGGCGTGGTGGCCGATGTCGGCAAATCGGTTCAGGGATTCAAAGTCGACGATCGCGTGGCAACCCACCCAGTTCATCCCTGCCAGAAGTGTGAGCAGTGCCGCGCCGGACGGGCGCATTTATGCACAAACATGGGGCATTTCGGCTTGAACATGCAGGGAACATTCGCCGAGTATTACCTCGTCCGGGCCGATCGCGCCCGGCGGTTGGCCGACAGCGTGGATCTTGCCACGGCGACGCTCGCCGAACCGGTATGTGTCTGTCTCCAGGCTCTGGCTCAGGCTAAAGCAGCGGCCGGAAGCAACCTGCTGATCATTGGAGATGGCCCTTTCTCCCTGATCATGGCGCGCTCGGCGGCCGGCATGGGCTTGAGCCAAGTAGTCCTGGCAGGACGGCACGATTTCCGTCTTTCCCGCGCTGGCGGCGCTACGACCCTGAATCTGCGCAACGCGCCTGATCCCCTGTCACTGCTATCTTCCAGTTCGCCGGCCGGCGGTTTTGATGCAGTGATCGCCACCGTTGGCGCAATTGAAGCAGTGCAATGGGGCCTGGAGTTGCTGCGGCCCAAAGGACGGCTGGTTCTATTTGCAGCCATGCCCGGCCAGAGTCCAGTGGATCTCTTCCGCGTCCATGTGAAAGAGCTGGAGATCGTCGGTGCCTGCAACGATGAGGATCGTTTCGATCACGCCGTGCGACTGCTGGCCGACGAACAGCTCAAACTCCACGAATTGATCACGCATCGCCTACCATGGCAGCAGTATGAACAGGCATTCTCACTGGCGGCAAACCGACATGATGCGGCACTGAAGGTAACACTAATTTGGGACAACGAGGCGGCACGATGAAGATCACTGACGTTGAGGCAATGGTTCTGGATACCGGAAAAGACTACCCCGACCCTTCAGAGGCGGCCGAGGCGCATGGCGTCCGCTTTGTCAGTCTGATTCGCATCACGACCGATGAGGGGATTGTCGGCTGGTCGGACATCGAGACCCAGCCGCATGTGGGCAAGGCGATTGTGGATGCACCCTCCGGCGGCGAGGTCGGCTTCGAGTCGTTGCGTTCGGCCCTTGTGGGTGAAGACCCCATGCAGCGCCGCCGGCTCTGGGAAAAGATGTATCGCTATCTGGGCTACTACGGGCGCAGCGGCGCGGGCATGCAGATGATCAGCGGCGCGGACATTGCTCTTTGGGATATTGCCGGCAAGGCGCTCAAGATGCCCATATGGCAGCTCCTGGGCGCCAAGTACCGCACCCGAGTGAAGGCCTATGCGTCGACCCTGTTCCGTCCCACGCCCGATGACATGAAGCGAGCCGTGGCGGACTATCTCGCCCGCGGTTTCCGGGCCATGAAGTTTGGCTGGGGCGTCTTTGGCGTCGACCTTAAGCTGGATGTTGCCCTCGTAAAGGCCGCACGGCAGGAAGCCGGTGATGGCATCGACCTGATGGTGGATGCCGGCTGGTACGGCACCTCGCGTCGCCAGCCATTTAAGTCACGCAGTCTTAAGGACACCATCATCCTTGTCTCGGAGTTGGAGGAACTGGGTGTGTTCTGGCTCGAGGATTTCCTCCATCCGACAAATATCGAAGGATACGCCCGCGTCGCCGAGCACACCCATCGCCTGCGCCTGGCGGCCGGCGAACAGGCCGAGGGCATCGAGCAATTTGAACGCCTCGCCCGCGAAGGTCGGGTCGATGTTCTGCAACCGGACTTAAGCCGCTGTGGGGGCCTGAGCGTCGGCCAGCAGATCGCGGATATGGCCTCGCGCATGCAGATCGACTGTGCCCCACACGCATGGCTGACAGACCTGCTGAAGGCAGCCTCGCTCCATCTGAATGCCTATCTGCCGAACTCCCTCTGCCTTGAATTCAACGTCTCTTCATCATCGCTGTTGAACACCTTGTGCCATGGCCACATTGAACTCAAAGATGGGTTCATCGATATTCCGGATGGGCCCGGGCTGGGCGTCGAAGTGGATGAGCGGATGGTCGCGAAGTATCGCGTTCTATAGACCGGTGCATGGATGACCTATCAGATTGGCCATTTCTCCTTGCGGTTTGCTTTGGACGGCAAACTGGAACAACTGTCATGGCACAACCTGCCAGGCTTCTTGTACGAAGCTGACGAGCGCTTCGAACTCGCCCCCGGAACGTCGTTCCGTGTCGCGGGGTGGGATGAATGTTTTCCGACGATTGACCCATATCGCCAGAGCCCGGTGATGGGCGAACTGGTGGGTACGGCACCTCAGTTCAGTCAACGGTCAGGCGAGATCTGCCAGAAGTGGCAGACACGCCAGTGTGCCGTGACGCGGCGGTTCTGCGGTGTCCCTGATACCGGCGAACTGCTCCTGGAGTTCGAGGCGCACAACACGTCATCCGTGCCCTGTGAGTTTGTATGGGCAAGTCATGCACTCTTTGGCACCACCGGACTGCAAGAGGTCCGTGTGCCCGATCGAGGATGCCTGCGCGGTTTTGGTCTCAATGGCACTTGCACAAAGCAGTTCGTCCGCACCGGTGATCCGATAATATTGGTTCGCGATGACCTGAGCATCCGCCTGCGGACCGACCAGCCCTGGTGGGGACTCTGGATCAATCGTGGCGGCTGGCCCGCGGCCAGACCGGCCGGGTTCGGTTGTCTCGGCATTGAAGCAACCAACACCGCTTCTGAAGTTCCGGCCGGAGGAATCGTGCAGCCTGGCTCGATGTTCCATGGGACTGTGACCATAGCCTGTCACCACCGAAGAGAGACGATGACATCACCATGAGAGATCTGATCATTGCCAGCATCGGTATCCACGCCCTGGAAATGGCGGAGATCGTCGAGCGGATCAACCGCATCGCGCCCACATGGAATCTCCTTGGCTTTCTCACGCGCGATGGCCAGGATCGCGACCGGCACGCGGTTCATGGCTATGACATCCTGGGCACCATCAAGGATGTGGATCGCTACCCGCACTGCTGGTTCGCGATCGACAACGAACGCCCGGTCCAACTCCCGGAAGACCGCTTGGCGACCATCGTGGATCCCACGGCATTTGTTTCCCGCACCGCGCGGATTGGCGCGGGCTGTGTTATCTATCCTCACTGTTACATCGGCGCCAATGCCGAGCTGGGCAATCGCGTGTTTGCGCTCGCCGGGGCGGTCATCAACCATGATGATCACCTGGAGGATGATGTGATACTTTGCACCAACGTAAGCCTCGCTGGCTCTGTGCACGTGGAGGCCGGCTGCTATCTTGGGCAGGCTTGCACGATTCGCCAGTTGCTGCGAATCGGCCGTAAAAGCATGGTCGGGATGGGCAGCGTTGTTATTCGCGATGTGCCGCCCGAAACTGTGGTAGCCGGAAATCCAGCGAGGGTCCTGCGGCCCCGGAAGTGATTTGTATGAGCCATAACGCAAGTGGAGTAATCATGAGTTCCGATGCGGAGATATTCACGTTCGTCAAGACCAACCTCTATGTGCCGGTCGTCTGCGACATCCTCGATTCCCTGGGATATCGCAACCAGGCGATGCACCATCGCCTCCGCCCGTTGCTGCAGGATCGCCGAGATTGCGGCTTTGTCGGCCGAGCTCGCACCCTCCGTTGGATGGCAACCGACTACGTGGTCAAGGAAGATCCCTATGGCCTGGAGATCGACGCGATGGACTCGCTGCGGCCGGGCGATGTGGCCGTCCATTCCACCGACTACGAGGGCGCCAACGCCCCCTGGGGCGAGCTGATGTCCACGGTCGCCAAGCGCAACGGCGCGGTGGGCTGTGTCTGCGACAGCCAGATCCGCGATTGCGTCCGCATCGCCGACATGGGCTTCCCGGTTTACTACACCGGCATCCGTCCGCTGGATTCGATGGGACGAGCCCGCGTCATGGCATACGATGTCCCGGTTCGCTGCGGCGATGTATTGGTTCATCCCGGCGAGCTCGTCTTTGCGGACTTCGACGGAATCGTGGTTGTCCCCCGTGACATCGAGCAGCGTGTGCTGGAACTCTCTCGCGACAAAGCCGGCAAGGAATCGCTCTCGCGCCAGGCCCTCTTGGCAGGCAAGACTCTGCGCGAGGTATACGACACGTACGGTGTACTCTAGCAAGCCCCAAGCCTTGACAGCTACCGCGCAGTCCGTAGAGTACCCCTTCTGACAACTTGGTCAGTGATTCCGGGGCCATAGTGAAATGGGATCACACCACCATGGCATGGTGGGATTCGGGGTTCAAATCCCCGTGGCTCCACTAAACACCCCAGTAAACACTGGGGTTTTTTCATGCCCAAAAGAGTTTCTAGCAGCGTTTCTAGCACCTTCTGCCGGTGCAGAAGCGGGCAGAAATAGCCGGCTCTATCGAGCACTCGCCCCAACTCCCGGCTTCTGCGGATGCCCGCTGCTGGTCTCACCGCCACCATCATCGCCTTCTCTTATCGCGTATCCAACGCCACCCATTCCCGCTCTTCAATGAACCACTGCCCCACCAGTTCAGCGGAGAAGAGCATGTGGGTTGCATCGGCCGCCGCCTTGTGTGTGTGATGCCAGACCGCGAATAGCTCGCCGGCCTTCACCTGGGCGCCGGCACGCCGAAACATACGGGTTGCCCGGTAGACGCTGACCACGGCCACGGGGTGGGCCGTCCGCTTGCGGAAGGTCCCAGCCGGGGTGGTTACTTCAATGATGCGGTAGGCTGGTGGCATGGCTATGGGGCGGAAAGATCGTTGGTTGTAAGTATCTCAAGAGTGCCGGCCACCTCGTATCTGCCTTTTCCGCAACGGCGGACGGGTGTGCCATCTGGCATCGCTATGGTCTTGAGGCCGGGTGTATCCTCCGTTGGGCCTTGGTATTCAGTGAAGACGTGCAGCATCACTATCTCGCCATCCTCCCGCTTGGCCGCGAACGACCTTGTGTATCTGGGTGTTGGCACGGCAGTAGTATACCGCCGGTGCCTATGGTCGGGGTCTTCTGTTGGCCGACGTTACAATCCCGCTGTCAATCGATAGACTGAGCAGTCGCGAGGTGGCGCTATGGGCAAACAGGAAGAGACAGCGGTGGTCAAGCGGAAGATGGAATGGAAGGAACCGGAACTTCCCCCGACAGAGCTATACCTGGATGATCTGCTGCAGATTCAGCAAATCCTGGAAGAGTTGGGGCCGGTGAAGGTCGATTCAGACATGTACGAGATTTCGAGTCTGGATGATCTTACCAAGGTCCCCGAGACACGAATGCCGGACATAAGGTTTCGCGTTGGTGAGCCTATCGCCATGAATTGGATGACCATACGCGAACGTTACATCAATTGGCACGGCGTGATCGCAAGTGATCACGCTAGTGTGGGTGCCGCGGCCATGATCGCAGACGTGATCCGTGCAAGGGCAATTCCGATCTGGCGACGTCGTAAGTTTTACTCTGTGCTGGGGATAGCCGTTGCGATATTCACTATGGTGATGACGAGTGGGCGATGGAGTACCTACAAAACTGAGGTGCTCGCGTTCTCGGGCATAATAGGGATTGGTTTCGGATTGTTTTCAGAATCTGCCTCCAAATACACGATCGTCCCCCGGTATCGATCCGACAGCCCCACATACTGGAAACGCAACAAAGACACGATTATCACCAGCCGGTTGCTTTCTGCCGTGACCGGAGCAGTGGCATATGGATTGGGCAGATTGCAGGGCAATGGTGCACCGACTGCCCAGACCTCGCCGGCGACTCAGCCAGCAACGACAAGGCCTGCCTCGCCGTAGCCGTTCTGGATTCCTATTCCTACCCGTGCCCACCAGTACCGAGGTCCCTCTTTGCCCGCCAGCCGGACGGCCCCTGAACCCTACGCCGCGAGCAGAAGCGTTTGCTCACGCACGGCGAGGGGCTTGCTGGAACTCTCGGTCAATAGCCTCCGCGACTTCTTTCACCGCGTGTATGAGTCTAATCACGTCGCCTTTTGAGATCACCAACGGGTCACCGACCTTGATGTCAGCTCGCCGCGTTACCTGGATGTACAGTATCGTAGCCCTGCTTTGGTTGTGCACGATGGCGTGCCTCATCTGCACGCAACCCATGATCAACTCCCGTTTGTCCTCGGGCAAAGCGACAGTCAGACCGAGCTTACGGAGCATCTCCATTTTGTCGGGAAGACTAACGTAGCCGAACTCCAGCACCTTTTTGTCAATCCGTTCAGCGATGATTGCCTCAATAGATATCCCCTTTTCAAGTAGCTTGCCGAACGGAACAGATGTGGGCTGGGTTTTGCTATCCAGACTGGCTGGATTCAGCCGATAAAGCCCTTCAGCGACGCAACAGAGATAGTAGTCGAACGCATCAACAACTCGGCACAGGCACATTTCCCGAATGTAGGTGCTGATCTGATCTGCCCCCAACATTGCACGCATCGTTGCATAGGCTACGTTGGGATCGACATCGTCCGGCAACGACATGAAATCCGCTACGTGTCCAGGTCCCTTGTCTTTCTGATACTCGGCGGCGTCCTCACGCACCAAATGCAGCATCGAGTACAGGAAGTCGAAGTGGCGGGTAACCGCGCGGACCAAGTCTTCGTAGTCCTGCGACGCCTTCCAAGGGGGCTGAAGCGCCTTCCAAGGGGGCTGATACGTCTCGGCCATACTGTCTCCTGCTGGTGGCATAGCGATAAAGAGTACTACCGGGCCAGAACCACCAGCGCATTATCGTTGAACAGATCGAGCTTGACGGGAGTGCCAGACGCAACATCGATGTTGATTGCCCACTCAGCGAATGTTGTTGGTTGGTTCAACTCGGCGTGCAAACAGTACCTCCCCGGCACAAGCCCTTCGATTGAGTACTTGCCATCTGAATCAGTAGCGATCCTCTTAGTAATGAGCTGATCGAAGTCCAAACTATTCATGCGAACTAGGTTCGGTGACAGCTTGGCACGATATTCATTGTCGATGGCTTGTAGCATAGCCTCGCCGGAACTCCCCTGTAATTTGAGCTTCGCTACATTTCCTTCCCCCTCAAGCAGGATTAGCGATATCGCATCATGCTTTGCCTGGTGCATGTGCGCGACGAAAACAATCGCATCCTTCGTCGCGACCATTGGCTCAGGGAATTCGGGCCGGTCAAGCCGCTTTTGATACTCCGCTCTCAGGGTGCCCATCTGGAAATGCTCTCTCTTGGTAGCGGTCTGGGCGTCCTTATCACCTTCGGGGTTGTACAACTTCATCAGAGCCGCCCAGTCTGCGGCATCACGACGAATGCAGGAATTCAGCATATCCGACTTGACGGATGTGGGAAGTATCGTGATCTGTAGCCCACGGAGTAGTTCGGATGAGCCGTCGCTCCGAATGAGCCATGCTGCGCCAGTTACACTGCCTATTGCGGGTGCCGCCGCATTCTTGGGACTTGCCGATGCGTTGCTGTTGATGCCTTGGGCCATTGGCGACGGCCGACGCGCGGGAACCACCACTGCGACGATCACTGCCGCTGCGACGAGGCATCCTAGTCCAATCAGAAAGTAACGTGGCGGCCGACTGCTACGACAGAGCCGCCGATGACACTCCTCGCAGACAACGTGATCCTTGTGGACATAGGGCGTTTCCAATGTGCCTATGACGGTTCCACAATTCTCGCAGACGGTCGTGGTGGTAGGCATCTTCCTTCCTCTGCCAACATTCTGACATCACATAGATGATTGAGCAAGCATAGCTTTGGCCCGATGCACGGAAGTCGTAAACTTCCGATGAGTACGCGGCTGATCCCCGCCGAACGCCCGCCCGGTTGCTTCGCTCGGTATTCTTTGCGGAGCAGCCGGGCTGGCGATGGTGAGATTGGTCGAACCGAACCGTCTTACGCCGGCCGTGGTCTGAGTCAGGTCAGACGCATCGGACCGCTCCTGGGCGCCCAAACCTCTTCCCTCAGAGGGTCTGGAGCGTCGGGGTGGATTGGGATCCCTGCGGTGCTCATTGGTGGGGCTTCAGATCATCAGGCGACGGGAACTGCCAGGGCGGTCCACGCCGTGTTCGATTTTGACCGCCTTGGCCGGTGCGTCCTGATCGTCAGCGTCGTCTTCAAGCATTTTCCCGACCAGCACTCCGTTCTCGGCCACGGTGATCGCGTACCAGTCGCCACCGTATCACATCGTACGGCTAAGCGGTATGATCGTTAGCCGTACTCATGCCTGTGGCGGGCGTGATTTCCATAGAGCATGTCTTTGTCGAACCGACCCCACCTGGCATGGTGGTGACCACAGCCATCCGGAACTCGCCGTTGCGCCCGTCGCCGCACTTTGAGTAGATCATCCATTTCAGCGAATAGTCGCCAGTTAGGCAGATGGCGTTGACCCTCCCGCTCTTCGTTCCGTCTGACGCGTGACCTGCCCATTCGAGCTTGCCGGTAAGCTTCGCGTCCTCATGCATCCGGAAGGCGCTATCGACATTCCCATCACGGCCGCTCATACGCCAGTAACCCCGGTCATTGGTCAGGAACACAGCAAAGCCGATCAGCCCGGGATACGCCCCTGCGAGCGTTTCGATCCGGCCGATGTCCCTGCAGAAATCGTATCTCGCCTGGTCTTGAGCGCTCTGATCCAGCAGATTGAACGGCTCCTCGCCCACCGTCACCTGAAGCCCCCGCGTCTTGTACTTCAACTCAATCGCGTAGATCGCTCCGAGGTACTCCACCCAGATGTCGATGTAGGCCTTCTCTTTCAACTCGCGGGGTCTGTATTCGAGCCTGACCTCAGCGCCCGGATGCTGCTCGTGGATGATCCAAGCCAGTGCATGCTGGAAGTCCGCCTCGGAATGGAACACCGAACGCTGCGCCGCAAGCTCCTTCAGAACCTCGACAAGGTCAAAAACCATCGGCAGATCTCCTAATGCCTTGGCATTCTACCGCACTATGATCCAGCAAAGGAGGATCGGTCATGCCCCTGCCTGATCATCTGACCATCGAGATCAATCGTGCTCCTGTCCTGACCCTGTGGGCCGCTGTGGTTGCCGAGCAATTGGGATTCAATCATGAAGAAGCCTTGACCCTGGGCAAGGCGGTGGCTGGGTTGAACGCTCAATCGAAGGGGCGGCGGCTGGGGATATTCCATCCCGTCGAGGCGGCCCCGAACCTGAAACCCAGTCGCCAGGCAGGCGAGCGGCATCAGGTGGACCTTCTCGGCCGATCGGTGACGGTCGAGCAAACCCCAGATGGCGCCCGTGCCGTGATCAAGGAGGAGTTGATCCGCCCGGACAGCGTGGAGACGTATCTTGAAGGCAAGTTCGGTGAGCATCTGGGGGCGGCCCGGAAGGCCATGGCGGCGTTGGCGAACAGGTTCCCGCCCGAAGAACTGGCCAGAACCGCCTTCGGCCTCTACGAGCAATTCCGGCCAGCCATTCCCGCGGGCGTGATGGGGTGGGGAGCGAAGAGGAAACTGGACTTGGGGTTCATTGCATCATTGGGGAGGTAAGTGGCCGGTGCAACTGAAGCTGCTATTCACCGGGCAGGGGCCGCTTCTTTCGCCCTTGGGTCAGGGCGCTGCGGCCCGAGCAGCCTGTTGGTTCCGCGGCTGCTGTTCTCGTCCGGATGATCGGGCAGTACTTCATTGGGGAACGACAATGGGAGGGGATGGAGTGAGGCAGGTGCTGAGGGCCGCACACGCGAGGACGCAGGTGCCGCTTGCAGGTCTCATTGTTCGCTCAGCGCAGACCAACGTTGTGCTTGCCGGGTGGATAGTATTCGCTGAAGATCAATTTGCCTGTCTCGTCGAAGGCATAGTGGATTCTGGCGTCGCCTGCGACCCGAAACCTCCGTGTGCCCGCCCGGCGGTTCACGGCCTCATCCTTCAGGCCCTTGTCAACTCGAGTGTGGTCGAGCACTAGGAGAAGACGCCTCGCGACTGCATTCAGAACGTCCGTGTGACGGTGCGGTTCGTCGACTAAGGAGCGTAGAAAGGCACGTGACACGCCATAGTCGGGTAGGGAGACGGCATGACCGAGAAGGTGGCTGGCCGCGATCCGGACTGCCAGTTGCAGCGTTGTTTCTCCGGCCGTATCGGGAGATGATGGCCAGTGCTCAGTAATGTCGAGCGCAGTGACCCATTCCTTGGGGCAAGGGACGCAGACCGGCACGAACTCACCCTCGTGGCATTCGCAATGAAAAGTGTAGCCACCGATCGGAGCCGGAGAGTTGCGCGAGGAGAGGCAGAGGTACGTCCGATTCTTTTGTGTGGCGACGAAGTGCATTAGTTCCGCAAAGCACTTGTGAACCCTTTCCGGCACACCGTTGCATGCCATCGGTGGACGAACGGTGCACGGTCCAAGGTTCGCGCAATCCGGCACTGTCAGTAGCCTAGTCCAGAACTTGCGGTACAGAGTCTGCACTAGCCTGAGTTTTTGGTCCCGATCTTGTCGCCATGGTGGTGATCGTGGATCTTCCCACAAGCAGCTTCCCAGCTCGTTGGTCCAGCAGAGTCGCATGTCGTATTCCTCTAGAACGTCGAGGTAGTCCAGAAGCCGTTGGAGGAAGCAGGTTCGCTTGGCTTCATCTAGCCAGTCGTCTTGCGAAGGGAAGAGGAGCCCTGGGTCAAAGGCGACGTAAGGCATCAGGGCACCCCCGCTGAGCTCTGCCTGTTCGCCATGCTCTTCCGGAGGCAGGCGCGAATGATCCTCTCCTGCTCTGTCGCCGCCTGATCGAAAAAGTCGTTAGGCCAGTTCACGATCCCCCTGTCCGGGTCAACCTTAACTTCCTGACACATGCTGCCAGCGTCAGAAGGGGTGATGAAGTGAATTCCGATTAGCTGTGCCATCCGCCCGTTCCTGTCTTCAACGATGCGACGAACGAGCCTATTCACAATATGGTCGCTGTGTGTTTCCACGATAACCCGTTTGCCGGAAAGTGCGAGCGCGATGAAGTAGTCCGCGAGACGCATCTGGAGATTCGGATGGAGATGAATCTCGGGCTGCTCCAGAAGCAGAGTGCTCTCCTTGGGCATGCGAAGCCCCTCGAGTATTATCGGGAATATCTGGCTCACGCCGAACCCCACATCAGCGATGCTCACGCGGGTGTTGGGGGTGCTGGCATCAAGGCTCAGGTAGATGAGTTCGCCAACTCTCTCCGGCTGGAACTCACGTATTCCCATCTGATCCAGCCAGTCGCGCACAGCCTTCCCAAGTCGCTCTCGCGGTCTTTCCGTAAAACCATCTGTCGCCGGATCGTAGAAATGGTTCCCGTCCGCGCTCTCCTCCTGCTCAGCAAGGTAGATGTACGCTGCGTTCTCACCCTTGATGCCAAGCTCTACAATCTCATCTTCGTAAATGTAACGGCGGGACGGCTCTTCCCGTAGCGGGCCGATGTAGGTGTAGGAGGAGAAGACGCCACGAAGAATCTGATGAAGTGACTGGAATACCCAGTAGAAAGCTGTCGTAACCTGCTTTGCGGCATCGTCAGTATCGGACGCATTCTTTAGCCTGATCTCGCTAGGAACAAGGTTGGTAAACTCCAGCTTGGCTGTGACGGTTGTCGTAAGCAGAGATTGGTCACCATGCATCAGGCGCTGAGGAAAGTTCAATAGCTCAATACGGTACAGGGCGTCCTCCTGACGCGTGGCGATACAGCTTACCTTGGAGGTCAGACCGGCCAATGTGACTTCACTTAGTTCGAAGCGGTATTGGTCAACTCGGATGGGTGCCGGGGCGCGGGAAGATTTCCTCGCCTCCTGGCGGAATCGGGTGTTTAGAGTGAGCTGATACTCCGCATCTCCTGATGTTGTGTCACGACGTCCGAGTAGATTACGAAGCATAAACTTGAGCGGTAGGTCTCTTCGCCCGAAAGGCCGACGAAGTGTATCCCTAGACAAGCGGAGTTTAAGGCCGAACTCGATGCTGTTCGCCGGGTCTTTCCCGTAGATAAGGTTCTCAAAGGTGCCAAGATGTGCATAGCGGCCGTTGAGCAGTATGGTCTGACTAGGGCTTTGGCTCTCAAGTGTCTGCTTAAGCAGAAGGATGCTCTGCAATATCGAACTCTTACCGCAGCTATTCGTGCCGCACAGGATTGTGATCGGCTTTATAGAAAGGGCATCGAGCTTCCGGAAGCCCTTGAAATTAGAGAGGGAGATCGTCTCTATCATGCTTGCTCCTTGTGGTGACGCTTTACCATAGCCGGATCAATGCAGCGAACAGCATACCAGTATCGCCGCTTGCGGCAATATTGCCCCCGGAATGTCTAGCGTTTCACGTAAAAGAAGAACCCCCAGCGTTACCCGGGGGTTCCTATCTCAGTGTGACGAGATCGATGCCGTTACTTCCCCATGTCCTTCAATGCCTTGAGCGGACGGACCTTGATGACCTTCCGGGCAGGCTTGGCCTTGAACATCTGCTCCTGCTTGGTGAACGGGTTGATGCCTTTACGTGCCTTTACGGCGGGCTTCTGGATGACCATGACCTTCAGCAGGCCGGGCATCACGAACAGGCCCGGGCCCTTCTTGCCCAAAGCAGCTTTGATCTGATCGGCCAGGGCATCGAACACACAGGCAACTTGCTTGCGAGACAGTTCCGTGGTCGCAGCGATGTTGGCGATGATCTCACTCTTTGTGGCGGCTTTTCCAGCCATAGCAGACTCCTTGGTAGACGAAGGGGAATTCCTCCGTGAAACAATCATGATAGCGCAAGATTCTGAGTGTACAAGACAAGCGTCATGGCCCGCCAGGGCAGTGTGCCTTCCGGCCTCCGAGATTCTGTTGATCTCCGCCTGATCCCGGCCCTAAGATCGCCTCAGACAATCGACCACGACCAGGATGGTGAAGCAGAGCAAATGCCATCGAGGATCGAACCATGAACGAGAAACCCACCTTGGAGATACGCGTGCGAGCGATCGGTCCGAAAACCAACAAGGAAGACGTCCTTCGCATCCAGGCTGTCGGACAGTTCGAGATTCCAAAAGGCAGCGAAGGTCATCTTCCGCTGGCCACCGAGGTTGTGGGATGTCCTTTCTCCACCGGGACTGAGAGCATTGTGATCGAGGCAGGAGTATACCCTAATCTACTCATTCGTGCCTCGTCCCAGCGATTGTAACGAGTAAGGTTCCCCTCGTCAGGATCGAAGGCCTTCCCATCCCACTTAACGCAGTAGCACGGCGACCCGTTCCGGGTATCAACAGCTAGTTCTGGTCGCACGCCACAGACCATCCCCACTTGACCGCCAGCCGGTTGGGAATGCTGACGATGTTCTCATATGTCAATGACTGCCCCGAGCCAATGTAGTGTGTCTCAAGCCGTCTAGTCCAGACAGAGTCATCTTCTGCTGTAAGTTTCACATCGACGGTAACGTTCGTAAGTGCAAAGGGGCTGTCGTTGCGAAGCACCAAGTCATCGTCGAAGTAGCCACGGACATAATCGACGTTCGCCTTCACCTGCACCAACCGCTGGAAATCTTCTCTTCCCCGCAGCTCTGCGAAGGCGTTGTCGTCGCGTAGGGACCTGACCTTGCCGGGATGCAATGCCACCGCCCGTGCAAGAACGTCCAACGCATTGTTGGGGTTCTTCTTGTTCTGGATCCACACGCGTGCGATCTCGTACAGGTCGACCTCTCCCATCGAGGTCACTGCGGTGCGCGATTCCTGCATTAGTGCCCTGAGCCGCTCGGCGGGAATCAGGTAGCTCATCCCGAGGATCGGTCTTCCTTGCTCGTCGGACACAAATTTCATTACCACAACGGCCACCACTTCGCCAGATGCATTGAATACCGGGCCACCGCTATTGCCGCCGTTGATCGCGATGTCAGTCTGCACAAGTCCAAGTCGCTGGCTATCGTCCCTCCGGAAAGAGGTAACGGTGCCACTGTTGATGCTAACTTCGGGGTTGTGTTGGATGCTCGCGGTTTCGCCAAGTGGGAAGCCGAATGCCCAAAGCGGCTGTGTCTCGACCAGACTGCTTGCGGCTCCGACTGTGACAGCGGGCGTTGCCGAACTGTCGATCTGCAGAAGTGCCAGGTCGTGGTCGATGTCGAACGTAAGGAGCCTCGCGGGGAATGCCCGCTGGCTCGCCTCACCGCTGTTCATCACGACAGTTAAGTCCTTGTTCTGCGTGTACAACAGTTTTCCGTTCTCATCGGCTTTCACCGGGCGCACTACATGGTAGTTAGTTGCGACTACGCCATCCGAGGTGACGAAGAACCCTGAGCCTGACATATTGCTGTGGCGAACGTAAACGGTGGACCGCTTGGCACGCTGAATGGCGTCGGCTGCCAGTGATGCGCCTTTGGCTCCGCCGCCACCTCCGCTAGTGCTCTTCACGTCAAGAGTATCTCGATGAACAGCTTGGGGACGTGGAGGTGATTCATTAAAAGTGTCTCGGTGAACAGCTTGGAGGTGTGGAGGTGATTCACTACCGCAGCCCACGAACAAAGCGGCCAACACAGTAGTGACCACGACGCCGCGGCAACGGACCCGGCGTGCGGCCGATAGGGCATAGCTCAATACAAGACTCATCATAGCGATTTCTCCATGTCCGACGCGGCAGGCGCAGGAGGCTCTTGGCTTCACAGAAGGGTTCCAGTCTGCCGGTACTCGTAAGAGTGTTCAACAACCTGCATTGGACAACTGTCTCTTCGCTTCAGATCATCAATCGTCAAACGGGACCGTTCGGCCTCCTGCTTGTCTTCGTGGCAATTGAAGGCCACCATCACTCCAACACCGACGACACCGATCCCGACCCCTGGGCCCAGCAGCACCCTTCCGCCAGCCATCCCGAAACCACCGGCCGCAACAGATCCACCACCCATGTATGCCAAGGTGGCACTCGTCGCCGACGCTCCACTCAATGATGCAATGGCTGTTCCCGTTGACGCGGTGCCGTAAGCAGCCACCAATGCCACCGCAGTCGTGCCGGCCACTAACCCGGCTCCGGTACCCGCACTGACAACACCGCCAGCGGCCGTGGACGCACCCGAACTGGAAGGAGTTAAGGCTGCTGGGTCTTCCGGTTTGCGATACAACCGGTCAAGGGGGATGCCACGAACCCCCTTTGGGAAAACTCGTTTGATGTCATCTACAGAAAGATGGCTAACCCGCATCGAGTCGACGACCTTATCTATGACCCAATCAACAACAAGATAGGTTGCAGTGCCGACGACGATAACCACTGCAATTGGGACTGCGCCGCTTGCCCCGGCTGCAACAGCCGCATCTACGGCGACTTCGCCTACAGCCCAAGCCGCAGCACCGCCAACTACAGTCTTGCCGAGCCGTGTAACCAGTTCGTCCACGTCTGCTTTGCCCACTGCAACTTCATACACGGCCATACCTCCATCAAGCAATGCCAGTCCGATACCCACAAATGAGGCAGCTTTGCCTCCAGCCCTAAGTGCCTTGGCTATGCGTCCGTAGTGTTTTGCGGCCGTCTCGATGGCACCGTCTACTTCGCTAAACGTTCTCCCCATCTTCGTCAGCCGCTTTTGCTCGATCGCATATTCGAGAGCTTTATCTCTTAGCCCGCCACGTAACGCACCAACCCGACGGGTTTCTAATTCGCGATAGACTAAGTCAAAATGGTCGTCGGGCAGTACAAACCTCTCCGCTTTGTTATCGTTCTGCATGGATCGAATGTAGTCATGCCAGTCAGCATGCACCTTGACCTGGGCACCTTCAAGCCGCCCGTCAACGCGTCGCCATGCGTCATTCTGGGGAGCGTTGCGTTTTTCGACAGCTTTCCATCCCTCCTTGGCATTGCGGTTAATCCAATCTTCCTCAGCAACCCGACCACGTAGGTTGCCCCGCAAGGTTGGATCGGCGACTGCCCCACGTAACAGTATTGCGTTTTCAAGATCCGCAGCGAGATTTGGGAACGTCGTCTCTGCTGCAGCGAGCACTTGAGCCGCCCGGATTGGGTCGTCAAATGTACTGACAGCCACAGAGCCCACGCCTGCCGGTGGAGTCGCGTGTTGGGCGGCACTGATTTGGGCGGCTTTGATTGGGTCCTGAAGCACGACTGGCTGGGCGTGGGTTGCAGCCATGGGAAAGGCTACAATCGCAGTTGTGATAATCAGACATCGTGCAATTGGACCGAGTCGCATGGCAGGTTACTCCAATCCCCATTTCTTCACGGTTTCACGAGATCCAGGATCGAAACCGGCCTGAGCGAGCAGATCATTCCACTCTTCAGGATCGACGAGTTTCTTGAGCTTGCTGTAGACCTTGATTGCAGATGTACGAGTACTTTCGCTTCCCCATGGCCCGAGTTCAAAAACCATTTTCAGTTCCTTTAGCCCCTCGACAACCTTGGGACGTTCGTTCCTAATATTGCGAAGCCCCCCAGCCAAAGCATTCATTGGGTTGTGATACGCGTCGTCTGCCCACCCATCTCCCTTGGCGATGTGCTTCTGACATGCCAAGTCAATCGCTACCCGAACGGCGTCCGCAGCCGCAGCATTTGCATGTTCCTCGTCTAACAAGACCTTCGGGTCGGTACTCGGAGACTCCGGGTCAATGAGCTGTGCCCTAAGGCCATTGACTGAATTCTGAGCACGATCCGCTTCTTGACCGGCAGACAGCAGGTTCCCCACTGCGATGGAAGCTGCCGACATATCCCGCTGTACCGCCGCAAGCGCACGCCAAACCCGAATATCACGGCGGTTGATTTGGATTGCCTTCGTGAGTTGGATTTCGGCTTCGCGAAACCGCCTCTGAACTCGGAACTCCTCCGCCTGTTTCAGGAGATCGGCAACTCCGCCACCAGCGTGGATATCTCCCCCACCTTGCGATTTGGGCTGGAGCTGGCCAGAGCTATTATCTCCTTGGGGGGGCTTGTCTTTGATCGATACCGAGATGGCGATTACGGCCGCCACGAGGACAAAAATGCCCAACGCCACTGCAATAATCTGTTTGGCCGACATAACGCCTCCCTCATCGACTGACCGCAAAAAAGAAGAGCGTCGAACCAAGGACGCTCAGAGAACCCCCGGCAAGGGGCGAATGAAACGTGCCTTGGCCGACGCCCCTTTTTGGGGCGCGGGCACAAGACACTGCTTTCATTCATCAAACTTGCCGGTTTTCTCTGAAGCAGAGTACTTGATGCTCACGCATCAGTTTCTAGTTGGTTGTCAATCTCTTCTTACTAACCTCCAAACCTTGCTCTCGACGGGCCAGGACAATCCCAGCCGGCGGAGCATTGACTACGTTACCACGCAGCAAGCCCATGGCAACAAGAAGTTGTGACAAAATCGCTTTGAGGCTCTGGAGATCCGAACTCGGCATTCCGGCCGCCAGTTCCAGAAATAGCAACTACGCCCGCACCGACAGGACCACGTCGGCCTATCACCACAGTCATCCATCAATCAAGGCTCCTGGAATGCCCGACGTGCCGCCCAACGCGCATCATCGCTCGCGATTTGTGCTTGAACGACTGTTGCCGAACGCTAGACTGCCCGTTTCGGCATGTTGCGTGACCGAGCTTCTGAAGACCTCTATGTACGGTGAGCTTCAAGGCATTGCCGGCCGGTCACTCAAGGAGATTGATGAGCTGGATATGAGAATGCTGGAGGCGGAAGCAATACGTGACACTGAACATCCGCAGGTGCAGACTGGAGTGCTCTAATGAAACTAACTGCCATACGAATCGTGAACTACCGCTCTTGCCGCGACATTTCCCTCGATCTGGGCAGCATGCACGCCCTGGTTGGGGCCAACAATGCGGGCAAATCTACAGTGCTTCGGGCCTTGGACTTCCTTTTCAACCCTAGCACTAGAACGCTGAACGAGGAATCTTTTTGGAACAAGGATACGACTCGCGAAATCCGCGTCGAGGCTGTGTTTTCCCACCTTTCCGATAACGAAAAGGAAGCGTTGGCTGGGTGTCTGAAGCCAGACGGCACGTTCCACATGGCTAGGTCAGCCAAGATTGGAGCGGGCGACGGCGACTCCGATGCCGACTCTGAACAGGGCGAGAACAAGATCTTGGTTGGCCAGCACTACAAGAAGCTGGTCCCGGTAGCCGAATGGCTTCAGGAATCGAAGATCAAGGCCGCGAACATCACCGAGTGGTGGAAGATCAAGGACCAGCTTGCCGTCGGCGGAGTGTGCTTTACTGCGGGGATGACGAAGAAGTTAGGTGTTGACGAATGGAAGGAGAAAGCCAAGGAGTTCGTCGTGGCCAATGCTGGTAAGATACCGATGCAGGATGCATGGGTGGACAATCCCAAGGGCTACGCAAATGTCCTGAAGGGCACGCTTCCTTTCTTCGTTCTCGTACCCGCCGTTAGAGATGTTGCTGACGAGTCAAAGGGCACCAAGAGTAGTCCGTTCGGGAAGCTCCTCTATGCCATCCTCGATTCCGTAACAGATGACAAGAAAACGAAGATCGAGGGAATCCTCAGCGACGTAGCCAAACAGATGAACCGCACAGGGGGCGATGAACGTGTTCCGCTCATCGCGGAAACCGAGAAGCAACTCAATACGCTCCTGAGCGATTTTTTCACCGGATGCGACCTTGAGATCGAGTTCGCAACGCCAACACTGGAAGTCCTTCTCACAGCCCCGAAGCTCTATGTCGATGACGGCTTCCGTAATGCGGTCGAGAACAAAGGACACGGCCTGCAGAGAGCTGTTATCTTTACGATTCTCCGCCGTTACGCAGACCATATGACTTCGGCGGCCGGTGTGCGGAAACGCAATCTGATCCTAGCTGTTGAGGAGCCAGAGCTCTACATGCACCCGCAGGCACAGCGAACCATTCGTCGTGTCTTCCGAAGGATCGCCGAAGGCGGTGATCAAGTGCTCTTCTCAACCCATTCGTCGCTGTTGGTCGATGTGGCACACTTCGATGAAATCATCCGCATGGAAGCAACCTGCCAGACGCTTGAGGGTAAACGCACGGCCGCGTGTGCTGCCTGGCAGTTACCGATGACCAAAATGATTCACGACCTTGAAACCCGTATTCCAAGGCTGAAGGGTGAGGTTACCGCGGACTCCATGCGGGACTTGTACTCGCACGCCTATAATCCACGACGCAACGAGGGCTTTTTCGCATCGAAGATTATCCTTGTTGAGGGGCTGACGGAGGAGTACAGCCTACCTATCTATGCGGACGCGCTGCCTGATTGCGCATTCGATCCCCAAGGCATTAGTGTCGTGGAATGTGGCGGCAAGTTGGCAATGGACCGCCTCTACAGGATATTCAACGAGCTTCATATCGCCTGCTACATCCTCTTCGATTACGACAGTGGGAACACAGACGCGAAAATCACAGGCAAATCCAGAGAGCTTTTGGCATTAGCCGGGAAACCCCAGGATGCCCCTGCGTCGCTCTTCGTTGATGACACGATAGCCTGCTTCGCCAAGAGTTGGGAAGCCGACTTGAGAGCCGAGATACCGGATGTGGAGGCCCTGACAACTGAGGCCCGGACGGAGCTTGGACTGAACAGCGACAGTGGCAAGCCACTGGTTGCCAGGTACATCGCGAGGAAGGTCACTGCTAAGATCCCGCCGGTTGTTCCGGACAGTCTCAAGAAGATCATTGCCAAGGCGGTCGCCGTAACATGGACGAAGAGTTGCCTACAGGCCTCGCCTGTTGCTCCCGCGACTCCTTCCCCAGCCGCAGTCAAGGGAGCAGCGTAATGGCCCAAGGCAGGCAGAAACTCGAACTCACCTGGATCGGCAAGGAAAGCCGACCGAAGCTGGAGCCGCGGGTTCTTCTGGAGGATGCGGAGCAGTCGTATCATGCCAAACAGCGGATTGGCAATAGCCAGTCACTCGCGTTCTGGCTCTTTTCTATGGCGGCCGTGTTCCGGGTCAGGTAAGACCTCTCGGAACGCTCTTGGGCGCCCAAACCCGTTGCCCCAGAGGGTCTGCAGGGCTTGAACGGATGCAGGTCGGGCAGCCGCCGGAAGATCTCCTTTGTTGGTAACAGAGCCTCAGTCTTGTTCTGGAGTGCTGCTATGTCGAGGCGACTGCTGTAAACTTCCATCCTGCATGGACTCGCTCAAGCAGAAACTGAACCCATCCCGCTTCCCCGGCATGTCGCCGTTCATGGCGGCCAACGATCACGCAACTATCGCCTTGGAAAGCGACGATCGGAACCGCTGGTTCGATGATCTGAATAGAAGGAGTGCGATGGCAGCCAAGAGTACATCGATGTCGGTAGAGGAGCAGCAGCTTCGTCGTAAGATGACCGGTCTGCACATTAGTCGCAGCCACACCCTGAATTCGCCGTATCTCGACGAACAACATCGTGTAGGAGCTAAGGTCAGGGCGAAGCTGGCGAGACTTACGAAGGAAGCGTCTCTCATCGGTCAGCAAATAGAGCGACTCCAGAAAAGAAGGATGGAAGCGGACAACCCCCTCCGCCCCACTCTGTCTGTACTCAAGCACCACCTTGCTGCCTTCGATGGTGGCGATATGGACGCCATTCTCTCGGACTATGCCAAAGATGCAGTTCTCATGACCCCTGAAGGATCTTTCCGAGGACATTCACAGATCAAGCCAGTGTTTCGGCGGCTTCTCGATGACGTGTTCTCGACCTGCTCAAAGTTCACGATGATTCGACAGATGGTCAGAGGCAACCTGGCGTACATCGTTTGGTCAGCAGAATCCAAGAAGGTCAAGGTGACGCTGGGGACTGACACTTACGTTATTCAGTTCGGAAAGATTGTGGCTCAGACGTTTGCAGCGGAGATAAAGGTGCTACCAGGCTGAAATAGCGTTTGCTGAAACGTGGTTCATGTGCCATCCTGTGAATGCTACCGAAGGTGTTGATCCATAGGGCTGGCCGGCTCAGCTCCAAAGAGCAGGTAGCATGGCGTGCAAGTCTTGAGCGCAGCCGGCCGTTTGGCGATGATGGGTGGATATCGCGAGGTCAGGCATGGTTGGTACTGGAGCAATGATTGTCGTAGGTAGGAAGCTCACATCCGCTGCTGCGCGCAAGTTTGGCAAGAGGGTCATCGAGCGTTGGACACGCTACCGAGCGGCCAAGTTCTTTGAGGGGTTTGTCGCGGCCCTGTCCCAAGAGGTGAAGACGGGTGCAGAGTCAGCAGAAGTCGATGCGGCTCTCGATGCCATTCTTAGCGACGAGCTAAAGAGCGAGATCCTCTACGACGCATATCGGAAGGTTTGTTTCGCCAAGTCAAAGACTCTCGGCCCAAGAATCATCGGCATACTCACCGGATACTTGGTCGTCCAAGGACGCATCGCGAACGATGTCGAGGACCAAGTCTTCGCAGCGGCAGAGAACCTGTCGGACGGCGAACTGGTTGGGCTTTTCAATACGTTTCGAGAGTGGGGCAGACGCGCAGATACCACGAAGGATCCCAAAACGGGACCTCATTGGGTCGGTGACTCACTTGTGATTCCGTGGAGCGAGGAGACTCGGGACTCTGCCTGGCCATCCTCCATGGAGGAGGAGATTGAGGTCTCAGCGTTGAATTTCGGGGATGCATTTGACGACGGAAACTGGCCGTTACGCGCAGAACGCCTCGGGCTCTTGAGTAGCCGCATAACGCAGCGTCAGGTGACGTACCAAGAGGATAGCGAACGGCACATCGACCAGGATGGTGTGCTGACCGTGTATAGCACCACCCTCAGCTTCGAGCCGCCATGCCGCAAACTATGTGACCTGATTGAGCGAAGCCTTGGGGCGCTGCCGGAGGAACCGTCGAAAGGAAAGGAGAAGACGTAGGGGCATGCAGGGCATGCGTTATTCCCACCACAGACCTTTTTCCCTTGGCGGCTGTGGTTCCCGGACACCTTTTTTACACCGACTGTGTTCTGGGTCAGGTCAGACCCTTCGGAGCGTTCCTGGGCCTCCAAACCCCTCCCCTCAGAGGGTCTGTGATGTCGGAGTTGATACTGCTCCTGATGACCATACCGATGCAGATCGACCCGATCGAGGTCCGGGAGAGTTGATGGCAATCCACAGGTACAGCATCCTCACCTCGGCCAGATCCCCGGCCGGCGCCTCCCCCGTCAGCTTCTCCGCCCGTGCCAGCCAGGATATCCCTCATGCTATCATGCATCAGGCATTGCGAGCGCGGCGACGCACGTTAGCGCCGTCACGCAACTTCTCCGACGCTCACTATGTGGTTAGACTGCGGGCATGAACGAAGGTGGCTCCCACACTCAGTCTACGAGCCCGCCCACGATCGCCGACGGCGATGGTACTGCCGTTCCGCGGATTGCGGTCAAGGTCAACTACACACCGAAGGCCAACTTCGCTCTCCAGCAGAATGACGTCCCTGTCGTGCGAGAGGTCGTCGTCACTAACTCCAGTGAGACCGTAGCGGAGGATGTAGTCATAGCCATACGTGTCAGCAGCGGGCTGGCGCGGCCTTGGGAGTCTCGACTTGCACGACTTGGGCCGGCCGAGGTGCGGCGGATTGGGAAGGTTGATCTCCAACTTGATGCGGAGCGGCTGGTCAATCAGCTTGAGCGCGAACGTGTGGAACTGAGCGTCACCGTCACATGCGTGACGGAGACCGGAGAACGCTCTAACGTCGGCGCATGGACGGGGCCGCTGGAAATCCTCGCGTTTAACGAGTGGCCGGGCTTGTCGCTGCTTCCAGAGATTCTTGCCGCGTTTGTGATGCCCAACCACCCGGCTATCGAGCCGCTCCTGGCTGGCACACGGGATCGCCTGCGAGGAGCAACCGGTGATCCATCGCTCGATGGGTATCAGTCCAAATCGCGCGAGCGGCCACTGGCAATCGTACGTGCGGTCTACGAAGCCATGCAGGATCGGGGTATCGCGTACATCGCACCGCCCGCAAGTTACGAACGCGACGGACAGAAGGTCCGGACGGCCGATCAGGTACTGGACGGGAAAGCCGGCACCTGCCTGGATCTGACGCTTGTCGCCGCTTCGGCAATCGAGCAGTCTGGCCTTAGGCCCATATTGCTTCTTGTGCATGGTCATGCCTTTGTTGGGGCTTGGCTCGTTGAGGAGCACTTTGCCGAACCTACGGTTGACGACGCCGCCCGAGTTCTGAATCGCGTGAAGCTTGGTGAGATTGCCGTTTTTGAAGCTACCGCCCTGTGTGATGGTCGGCGAATCGACTTCGCTGCTGCGCAGGCTCTTGGGATCGAGCGCCTTGAGGGTCCCGACGAGTTCAGCGCCGCAATAGACGTGTTTACAGCCAGACGCTCTGACATCCATCCATTGCCGCCGAGGGTACGAGAAGGGACCGGTTTCGCCGTTGTAATAGCGCCTGAGCCACAGCCGGAACGCTCAGCCAGTGGCCCCGTGCCGCAGGAGAAGTCACGGCAGCCTTCTGATGAGCCGCGTTCGCGTACCCCAATCGCACCCAAGCCGGATGCGGCGGTCCTCTCACCCGAGGCCAAGATCAGACTCGATGGCTGGAAGCGCCGACTGCTCGATCTGACGCTACGTAATCCGCTGCTGAACTTCCGCGTGACCAGGAAGGTTCTGCCGCTGCTTGCAGTTGACATCTTCGCAATCGAGGACGCGCTGGCCCTTGGGAGCGGCTACAGCATTGCTCCGCGAACCGGGGTCCTTGATCCCACTGGCCCTCGCGACACGCAACTTGAGCGAGAACGGACGGGGCGTGATATCCCGCGTGAATTGCTCGTTGCCGACATGGCAGCAGGTCTGCTCCGCGCCGATCTGTCCCAGGAAGACTTCGACCGAAGGGCGGTCGAGTTGTTCCGCGCCGCCAGGTCAGCGATCGAAGAAACCGGCACCAATACGCTGTTTCTCGCACTGGGGAGCCTGATCTGGTACGAGACGCCAACGACCCCGGACCGCCGATCCGCTCCTCTGTTGCTCGTGCCGGTGCGGATCGAGCGGCCACAGGCGGGCCGATACCGCATGGTCGCGCTCGACGAGGAGACGCGCGTCAATGTGACGCTGCTCGAGAAGCTGTCTCACGACTTTGCAATGGATACTGCCTCGCTCGGCACGCTGCCAGAAGACGAAGCGGGCGTAGATGTGAAGGAAGTGCTGAATGGCTTCCGGCGACTCGTGAAGAACACGCCACGCTGGGAGGTCCGCGAGACGGCTCATCTTGGGCTCTTCTCATTCGCCAAGTTCATGCTCTGGTCTGACCTGGACCAGCGTCTTGACCAGGTCGCGGCCAATCCGGTGGTCCGTCACATCATCTGTCGAGGCGCAAGCCCACTTCCGCCAGCACAGTTCCCTGACGAAGCATCTCTGGACGTCACGCGGGATACTGCCGCAGCGATGTGCCCAATGGATGCGGATTCATCACAACTGGCCGCCATCGAGGCGGCTATCGGTGGGGCAACGTTTGTTCTCCAAGGGCCGCCGGGTACAGGCAAGAGCCAGACCATCACGAACCTGGTCGCCCGAGCAGCAGTTGCCGGTAAACGCGTGTTGTTCGTTGCTGAGAAGATGGCCGCCCTCAGTGTCGTGCAACGGCGATTGCAGCAGGCGGGCCTGGGCCCCTTCGTGCTCGAACTTCACTCGGCCAAGTCTGGCAAGAAGGAGGTCCTCGAACAGATCCGGCAGGCATTGGATTCGCCGTCTCCTGATCCCCGCCCGTCTCAGGAATGGGACTTGGAAGTCGGCCGGCTCTATGCAACGCGGGATGCCCTCAACTCATACGTTCGTGCGTTACACGCTCCGCGAGCAAGTGGCGACACGGCCTACGAGGTCATGGGCAGGCTGGCCGCCCTTCGCGGCACATCGGATGTCGCCTTGGTTCTACCGGATCCCGCTGGAATCAGGGCGAGTCGCCTTTCTGGGCTACGAAGCGATCTGGTTAGTCTCGCAGAGGCAGCAATCGCATGCGGTGACGTGGCCAATCATCCTTTATGCGGGGTACGCCTTACGGAATGGGAACTGGGAATGGAGGATCGGCTTCGAACTGCCATCGCAGAAGCGGTGACCGCAGAGGTTCACTTACGGGCCGCCCTGACATCTGCATTGACGGGAGCAACGTCAGATATCGGCTGCATCACCGTAGGATCGCTGGACTTCCTTAAAAGGCTGAGTCTGTTGATTGTCGGCAGACCGAAGGGTGGTAGCGAACTGGTCAGCAACGATGATTGGGAACAACAGGGCGAAGATCTCCTGGCTATTGCTTCACTGGGAGAGCGTCGTGAGGCCGTTTCTGCAGATTTGGTCGCCCGGAATGGACCAGAGTTCGTCGCCTCGTCCGCGGACGTTGACGGCGCAAGGTTGGCATTGGTGCTTAGCCAGTGGGCTTCGTCGTTGCGTTTGAACGAGGCAGACATCCAGATTCAGACCCTCAAAGTGAAGCAGATACTGGCGCTGGCGAGCCTGTCAGACTGCCTACGCCGCTTGCCGCAAGGTGCCGAATCACTGCTGTCGGCCGCCGATTGGCCACAAACACGATCGGCTCTGACCCAGACCGCTCGAATGACAGAACAGTGTGCTGACATTAGGCGGAAGATAGGCGACCGCTACCGGGCGGATTTCTTCGCAGCGGACCACAGCAGTCTGCGTGATCGTCTGACCTCCGCTCTGTATGCGGTCCTGACGCTGCTCCAGATACCACCACACTTGACCCCAAGAAGCGAAGATGTTGCCGCAGGCTTCATCTGGGGGTTGGTGCAACTAGCCGGGGAGTTGATGAATGTGCCTGCCGGAGGACCCGGTCTGCTGCACGCGGGCGCTACCCAGATAGGGAGGAGTGATGAACAAGTTACGGACGCGCTGAACGCCCTCACCCGTATCAAGTACCTTCAGAGTGCGCATCTTCATCATTGCTCCACCGCATTCCATCGAGCCGATCTTCGGTCTCTTGACGATCGGATTCTGTCGTCGCTCGACGTCTGTCTGACGTCGCTTGGCGTATCCGCACTGGGATCGAACAGATACCGCGATCTGTTGGCGACTCACCTCAACTTTCTGGCGCAGTTGGCTAAGCTGCTCACGACTGCACCAGCTGCCGGCAGCAGGCTTCTCTTGGCAAGCAGATTTGAGACCGGGGCGGCGAAAGCGAGGGAGGCGTTCGGTGTCTTGCGACGGTATCGTGAGGGACAAGCCAAGTTGTCAATACGATGGTCTCGGTCTTTCTACGACGTGGATGTTCAAACGGAAACAGTTGCGCTACAGAAGGTGCGACGTGCTGGCGTGGTTTCGAGATGGTGGCTCAATCGTCAGCTTCAGCACCGGCTAATGCCGCATTCCCGTTCCGCTGCGTTACCGCCATACGATACCATATTCGAGGATCTCGCTACCGCAGGAATTCTTGCCGAAGATGCCCTACTCCTGAATGAATGCGGGGAGGAGCTTCGGAAGCTATTTGGGGGATACTGGACTGGCGTGGAGAGCGATCTGCTGTCGCTTGAGGCAGCATTGGACTGGGCCGAGAGAACGTACAAGGTCATTGTGCGATGTCCGAAGGATCTCCCAATCGAGCATGAGTCTTTGCTCATGGGGAGCGCGCATGTCGTTGAGCTACTGGCTGACGCTGATTCGGCAGCAGGAACACGTGGATCGTTTGTTGAGTTTCTATCTGCAATCGATGGGTTGCGGCAGATACTTGGCCCTGTTGCCCCCGATGCCCGTGTGCTGCAACTGATAGGCTTCGGCGCCGAGCACCAACAACTCAGTGAGAAGCTGAACGCGTTCAGTCCGCTTCTTCGGCGGGTGTTCGGCGAGACATGGCAGGGCAGTGATACTCCGGTTGAATGCCTGGAACATGCATTGAAGTGGGCCGACCGTGTTTCCCGGTCGATTCCGAAGATTGCGGCAGATACTGGTCTGGACGGGGGATTACTTCTTTCGGGAGTTGGAAACGCCTTGGCGTCGCATGGCCCGGCTGGGTCGACCGGCGCACCGAGTAATGTCCTTGAGGAGCTTGCTTCCACCGCCGATGCGCTTGCCCGCGCACTTGGTCCGGTCACCCCAGACACAAAGATCATTGGCGACCTTACACTCGGCGTTCGATATCGCAATCTGATGGCCGATGTTTCCGTGGGGCGTCAAACCCTTGAGGACAACGGCATCAACGTAGGTCTTTGGATCGACAACGTCGAATTTCGACAGCGCATCGGTCTCGCATGCGATTGGGTAGATGTGGTGGGAGCGGCGTTTTCGGAATTGGCTGCATCTGGTGCTCTGTCCCCTGCAGCCGCATCGCGTGTGGCAGAGGCATTGGCCAAGCGGTCGGCCATGGACTCGATCGAGACGCATCGCGTTCTTGGAGAGTTGTCGTCGATGGTTGCCGTACTGATCCCACGTCTCGTGGAATGCGGTTTGAGCGAGCATGCTCCCGTCCTCCTCGACGCATCGCGGCTTGGAGAACTCCGTAAGATAGCGGCGAGCATCAAGGATTCGGACGCCCGGTGCAGTGATCTACTTGGCGTCGCGTGGGAATCAACCCGGACCAATTGGCGGCTGGTGCGTGAGATTGTCGCGTGGGCGAAGGACATGAGGGGACTCTTGGCAATGCCCCCGGCGTGGTGGGTCGCTGATGGTTCTCCGCTGAACTGGACTTGGGCTGCACTGCGCGAGGAAGGCGGTATCGAGCGATCAGCAACTCTAACCGCCCTGGTGTCAGCGATTGAGCACTTCGCGGGGGCGTTTGGTCGCCTGTTGTCATTGGCCAGACTTGACCTGCCATCGGGATCAGAACTCAAGCGAGTCGAGGAACTCCTCGCGAGGCTAGCATCAGGGATTCCCTCCCTTCCCGAGTGGTGCAGGTGGCGGCGCACGCGGGATGCTCAGATGTCCACGCCTCTCGGTGTCCTTGTTGAAGCACTGGAAGCAGGGCGGCTGGCTACTCGGGATACGGTGGATGCCTTTGAGGCGGCATTCGCCCTGCTCTGGCTCAAGCAGGTAATGGCGTCTGAGCCGGCTCTACGTGACTTTACGCGAGACAGCCATGAGCATCGGGTCGATGATTTTGTCCGGCTTGACGTCGCAGTTATGGACCGGGCACGGCTATTGGCCACGGCCCGCCTCAGCGATGCCGTACCGAGACACTCCGCCGGCACATACGGAAGATCTGAAATGGCCGTCCTTCGCAGGGAGTTGGGAAAGCAGCGTCGGCACCTGCCGGTCCGTCGGCTGGTCCGCGAGCTTCCAACGCTCTTACCCAGACTCAAGCCCATCTGGCTGATGAGTCCACTGTCGGTGGCGCAATACCTCGATCCATCGGTGCCGCCGTTTGATCTCGTCATCTTCGACGAGGCCTCGCAGATACCTGCGTGGGATGCGGTCGGAGCGCTCGCACGCGGCGCGCAGGCAGTGATTGTGGGTGACTCTAAACAGCTTCCGCCAACAGCATTCTTCCAACGGCAGGAAGACCCTGACGCCGAGCTTGACGAGTCTGCGATCGAGGAGGTCGAGAGCATCCTTGATGAGTGCAAAGCAGCCGGTCTGCCAGATCGGTCGTTGTGCTGGCATTACCGGAGCAGACATGAGAGCCTGATCGCGTTCTCTAATCGCCACTATTACAATGACCGCCTGCTTACGTTCCCATCGGCCCATGAACGCGCTGAGGGGCTTGGCGTTTCCCAGTGCTACCTTTCCAATGGCCGCTATGACCGGTCGGCAACGCGTACCAATGAGGTCGAGGCGAAAGCAGTGGTTGCTGACGTTGTCCGGCGATTGCTTTCGGGCGACAGGCGGTCGATTGGCGTTGTTACTTTCTCGGCTGCCCAGCAGGGAGCAATCGAGGACCTGCTGGATGAGGAACGCCGCAAGTCCCCGGAGCTTGAGCCGTTCTTCTCCACCGATCATCCAGAACCCGTGTTTGTGAAGAACCTGGAGAACGTCCAAGGGGACGAACGAGACGTGATCTTGTTCAGCATCTGCTACGGTCCCGACGTCAATGGCCGGATGTCATTGCTGTTCGGCCCACTAAACCGGCCGGGTGGCGAGCGGCGTCTGAACGTCGCGATCACCCGGGCCCGGGATCAGGTCGTGGTCTTCTCGTCGATTCGGGCGGATGACATTGACCTTTCACGCAGCAGGGCCATGGGCGTGGAGCACCTAAAGGCGTTCCTCGACTACGCGGAACGCGGCACCCGTGTGCTTGATGAGGTGGGCCGGGGCGATACGGATCTGAGATCGCCTGACAGGCATCCACTTGCCGAGATCATCGGCCGGGTGCTGCGGCAAAGGGGCTGGCAGATTGAGGCAGATGTTGGCTGCTCTGGTTACCGCATTGATCTGGCCGTTCGCGACAGCAAGAACCATGGGCGATTCCTCCTCGGTATTCAATGCGATGGCCCATACTACCGCGATGCAAAGACAGCTCGCGATCGCGATCGCCTGCGCCATAAACTGCTCACCAGCCTTGGTTGGCGCATCCACCGGATCTGGGCGACGGACTGGCTTCGTGATCCTGACGGTGCGGTACGCAGGCTGGAGGAGGCGATCCGGGGATTGGACGTTGAGGCAGTTCGCCCCTCGTCGAGGCCGCCGGCGGGAATCGTCGTATCCTCGACGGGGATGTCCGCCTCTCCCACGCGATTGGCATCGGCTGTGTTGCCACCTGTAGTCCCTTCCAGCACCGGTCCATCTGAGCCTACCAGGAAACAGCCAGACGGAACGAAGTTCTATACGCGGCATGAGTTCCATGGTACGGGCAGAGGTCCCGATGCGTTCTATGAGCCGCGCGCAGACATGGGCGTCTCGGCTGACCTTGCCGGACTGGTCGAAGTCGAAGGCCCTATCCATGTGGACCGAGCCTTTGCCCGGGTCGCGAATGCGTGGCGGTTGCAGCGAACGACCTCGCGTGTGATCGAACGGCTTGAAGACGTGTGTGTACGCAATCCGAGCATTGTTCGGCGAGGTGATTTCCTCTGGCCGGTTCGTACCACGCCTTCAATGTGTCAGACGTTCCGTATTCCGTACGATGACGATGAGTTGATCCCGCTGGAGCAGATCGCCGCAGAGGAGATTGGCTTGGCGGTCATGTCCGTACTCCGGGGGCACGGCGGAATGCCCCAGGATGAACTGGAACGTCACGTTGCCCGGCTCTTCGGGTATCAGCGTCCCAGTACTGCCGCACGCGAGCGGGTCGCGACTGTGGTGCGGGACATGATCGTGTCGAGAGGGCTGCAGCAGCACAACGATTCGGTGCAAATCGCGAGGTGATAGTACCGCAGCGTCTTCCATGCTCTCAAAGCACGGCCACTGAAGCGGGGAGCGCATACCACTCCGGTAGTACCTTAGCCGGGGCGGTATAGATGTCCCCGCGTAGTGTCCGACGGCATGGTCGCGGTGCCTCAGGCGTTTTGTTGCGACGTCGCCTTTCACCCGCCGCTGGCTCCATGTACCATATTCTACCGTACCCAGCATTGGCGCGCCGAATGGAAGGATCATCAGGGCTTATGAGTGATGTGAATCTGTCCTCGTTCATCTGGTCCGTCGCCGATCTTCTTCGCGGCGACTACAAGCAGTCGGATTACGGCAAGGTTATTCTGCCGTTCACGGTCCTCCGCCGACTCGATTGTGTTCTGGAGGCCACCAAGGCGGCCGTGCTGGCGGAACTGGCGAAGCGGAAGGGCGCCGGGATCAATCCTGAACCGTTTCTGCTCCGCAAGTCGGGCCAGCTCTTCTACAACACCTCGCCCCTCGACATGAAGAAGTTGATGGGCGACCAGGACCACATCGGTGAAAACCTCCGGGCCTACATACAGGCCTTCTCCCCCGCCGTACGCGACATCTTTGAGAGCTTCGAGTTCCACACCCAGATCGACCGGCTGGCCAAGGCTGGCTTGCTCTACATGGTCACTGAGAAGTTCGCGAACATCGATCTGCACCCGAAGGCGGTCAGCAATGCCCAGATGGGCGCCGTGTTCGAGGAACTGATCCGCAAGTTCGCCGAGCTTTCGAATGAAACGGCCGGCGAGCATTTCACCCCGCGTGAAGTCATCCGCCTGATGGTGAACCTCCTGTTCATCGAGGATGATGAAGCCCTCACCAAGCCAGGCGTGGTGCGGTCCATGTATGATCCGACCGCGGGCACCGGCGGCATGCTCTCGGTGGGCGGGGAGCATCTCGCCAGTATCAATCCCGGTGCCCGGCTGGTCATGTACGGACAGGAGCTGAACGCCGAGTCCTACGCCATCTGCAAGGCGGACATGCTGATCAAGGGCCAGGACATCGCCAACATCATCTTCGGCAACACCCTGTCGGCCGATGGTCTGATCGGCAAACTCTTCGACTACATGCTCTCCAATCCGCCCTTTGGCGTGGAGTGGAAGAAGATCGAGGCGATCATCCGCAAGGAATACGAGCAGCAGGGGTTCAATGGCCGCTTCGGTCCAGGCCTGCCGCGTGTCAGCGATGGCTCGCTGCTGTTTCTGCTGCACCTGATCTCCAAGATGCGGCCGACGAAAGATGGCGGCAGCCGGTTCGGTATCGTTCTCAATGGCTCGCCCCTGTTCACGGGCGGGGCTGGCTCGGGCGAAAGCGAAATCCGCCGGTATGTGCTGGAGAACGACCTGGTCGAGGCCATCATCGGCCTGCCGACCGACATGTTCTACAACACCGGCATCAGCACCTACATCTGGATTGTCAGCAACCGCAAGCCGGCCGCCCGCAAGGGCAAAGTGCAGTTGATCGATGCGAGCAGCTTCTGGCAGAAGATGCGGAAGAGCCTGGGCAGCAAGCGTAAGGAACTCAGCCCGGAGCATATCGAGGAGATCACCCAGCTCTTCGGCCGGTTCAAGGAGGCCAAGAAGGATGGCGTGCCGATCAGCCGTATCTTCAAGAACACCGACTTCGGCTACCGCACCATTACCGTTGAACGTCCCGAACGCGATGCGGCGGGAAAGATCGTGCTGGGCACCAAGGGCAAGGGCAAAGGTAAGCCCGTGCCCGATGCTGCCCTGCGCGACACGGAGAATGTGCCGTTGAGCGAGGATGTAGAGACCTACTTCAAACGCGAGGTACTGCCCCATGCCGCTGATGCATGGATTGAAGACGAGAAGACGCAGGTTGGCTACGAAATCCCCTTTAACAGGCACTTCTATGTCTTCCAGCCGCCGCGGCCCCTGGAGGCGATCGATACCGAGCTGAAGATCGTCACCGATCGCATCCTGACCATGATCGGGGGGCTGACGAAATGAGCTTTCCTCGCTACCCGAAATACAGAGCCAGCGGTGTGGAATGGCTGGAGAGCGTGCCAGAGCACTGGGCGGTTGTCCGGCTCAAGAACGTCTTGAGCAGGCCAATCACCGATGGTCCGCACACAACACCCGCCTTTACGAATGCGGGCGTGCCATTTCTGTCGGTTGACGGCATCCAGGATGGCGAACTTCAATTCGACGGTTGCCGGTATATATCAGAAGCTGATCACGCCGAATATCGCGTAAAGGCATTACCCCAGCGAGACGATTTGTTGATGGGAAAGGCTGCCTCAACGGGCAAGATTGCCCGGGTGAAGGTGGATTTCGAGTTTAGCATCTGGTCGCCCTTGGCATTGATTCGCTTATGCCGCACCACGTCCAATCCGACGTTCTTTGAGTACTCCTTGAAATCACCGATTGTGCAGGCCCAGATCGACAACTTCTGCACATCAAACACTCAGAAGAACATCAGCATGGACGATATTCCACGACTGGTCCTAACACGACCGCCCGTGGAAGAGCAAGCCACAATCGCCGCATTTCTGGACCGAGAGACGGCGAAGATTGATGAGTTGGTCGCAGAGCAGCGGCGTTTGATGGAACTACTGAAGGAGAAACGCCAGGCTGTCATCTCCCACGCGGTCGCCAAAGGCCTGAACCCCCACGCCCCCATGAAGCCTTCCGGCATCGAGTGGCTTGGTGACGTGCCGGCGCATTGGGAGGTTCGCCGTGCCAAGTCAGTTAGCCTCTTCATTACGAGTGGACCACGCGGTTGGTCAGAACGCATCGGGGACGACGGAAGTATCTTTGTCCAAAGTGGTGACCTGAATGAATCGCTACAAGTGGAGTTTGCCACGGCGAAGCGGGTGCAAGTGGGAGATGATGCCGAGACCACCCGAACTCGGCTACGTGACGGCGATGTGGTTGTCTGCGTCACCGGTGCCAAGACGGGCAACGTCGCCGTATGTGTTGCCGTCCCTGAACCAGCCTATGTGAATCAACACCTGTGTCTCCTCCGCCCAAGCCAGGAAGTCCTACCGACGTTTCTTGGCACTGCGCTCAAGAGCACGGTTGGCCAGACGTATTTCGAGTTCTCACAGTATGGGTTGAAGCAGGGGTTGAGCCTGGAGGACATCAAATACGCCCCGGTCCTTTTGCCCCCTCTCATCGAGCAAAGGGACATCGTTGCCTTTCTCAGTGACGAAACAGCCAAACTCGACATCTTAACGGTCGAGGCCCAGCGAGCCATCGACCTGCTCCAGGAGCGCCGCACCGCAATGATTTCCGCCGCCGTCACCGGCCAAATTGATGTTCGCCCAGCTACCGCAAAAGGGGCCGCATGAGCATGACGCCAAAGACCATCCAGATATTCCTTCCGGGCGGAGATCCGCGGGGCATCCGCGTAGCCGAGATCACCACCGGCATTGTGCAGGTCATTGAAGTACCTCGCAGTCTATTGGCCGAGTTCCTGAAAATGCCGGAGAGCAATCAGGTCGCGCTCTACTTCCTGTTTGGCGAGGCAGAAGACGGCACAGAGCGGAAGGTTTACATCGGTCAGACGGGAGATCTGCGCGCCCGCCTTGTGAAGCACAACAAGGAGAAGGAATTCTGGCAGCGCGCCCTGATTCTCATCTCTCGCACGAACAGCCTGACACAGACTCATGCGCTTTTCCTGGAGTGGCACTGCCTGCAGGTCTGCAAGGCCGCCGGTCGATACTCCGATGAGAACGGCAACGGCGGAAGCAAGCCGCACACTCCGGCCCCATTGCAGGCCGACTGCTTTGAGATATTCCAGACCGGCCAGGTGCTACTTTCCACACTCGGCTACCCGGTCTTCGATCCGGTCAAGCCGGCCAGTGCCACCAAGGCGGACGAGCAATTCTACTGCACCGCATCGGGCATAGACGGCCGCGGCTTGTACACCGAAGAGGGTTTTGTAGTTCTCAGGGGCTCTACGGGCCGCAAGGCGAATGCAGCATCAGTGATTGGCACCGCGATGGAGAAGTTCCGTGCGAAGCTGCTTGAGTCGGGCGTGATGCGCGCAGACGGCGATATGGTAATCGTTGAGAAGGACCATTTGTTCCGCACGCCCAGTGGGGCGGCGATAGCACTTTTAGGCACACACGTGAACGGCTGGACGGCGTGGAAGTCGAAGAACGGCAAGACGCTCGATGCCCTGAAGCGGCAGGCACCAGCCGCCACCTGACATGCAAGACAGATGAGGCTCTTAGCACAGAGAAAATCATGCTTGGGAAGTTCATCAATCATTGCGAAGACTCATTGACCGCTGCGGTCTTCACACACCTCCTGCACCTGCCGTCAGAGGTATTCTGGCAGATCCTGCGGAATGCCTGTTACTCGCATTCGCTCCCAGAGCATGCTGGCGAACCGCTCAATGTGGAGTTTCGGCCCACCTGGGATGGCGATGGGACCGGCAACGCCAGCCGTGTCATTCCTGATCTGTTCATCTGCTTTGGGGCTTTCGATCTGATCGTTGAGGCCAAGCGATGGGACAATGAGAAGCAGGACCCGGGGCAGTGGAAGAACGAAGTGACCGCGTATGGCAATGAATACGGCAACGAGAAACAGGTGAGGATGCTTGCCATCGGCGGCATCAGGGGGAGCAGCGATGAACAGGTCCCCGGGGCGATACGCTGCCCCGTGCATATGTGCAAGTGGAAGCGCCTGCTGGATGAGTGCATGCGACTGCAGACCGAACTGAAGGGCCTGAAATTCCCGTCGTCCCAAACGCATGCATGCGTCCGGACTCTAGGCGACCTGATCAATCTCTTTGCCTGCCATGGTTTTTCAACGGGCCAGTGGTTAGCGGACCTCGAATTCGACCGATACCGCCTGAGCTCGTCCACGATGTCCTGCATCGACCTGTTTCCACGATACAGAAGGTGAATCTCGATCCTATGAACACCTCCACGATCAGAATTGACCAAGCCCTTCTCGATGTGCGTAAAGCATACCGGTTGCTGTATGACTACCAGCGTGTGGTTCTGGATACGGTGGACTACATCGGTAACCAGTTTGGCTTGAAGTACATCGGCGGCTGGCCGAAGTTCAGCGGCCCGGCTCCAAGGAATGGCGGCGGAAAACTCACATGCTGGTCATGGGATTGGCTGAACATGGTCCTCTATGATTTCCACTTCGCCGAGAAGTCGGGCGATGAGGACTGTCTGAGACTATCGGTTCTGCTCATCAGTGACACCGGCTACTTCTGCGCTGAGGATGAAACCGTCGGGAATCTCAATGTCGCGGGATACCTTGTGCCCGAGCGTTCTGCAACCAAGCTCGGCTTCTTCATCTCAGGTAGCCAATGGATGGGCGTGCCCAACTGGGAGCAGAAGGGGACAATGAAGGCCTTTATCCAAGAGGGGAAGCTGCCTAGTGAGTACGCGGAGAAGGGGATAATCGGGAGATGTGTCGATCTAGCCCGTCTAGCGAGCGAGCAGCAGACGAATGACATGCTGGACGAGCTTGTCCTTGTTGCCAATCGTTCCGGTATTCCCCTGCAGCGCATCTCGCCAAAAGCTAAGACCCTCTGAGGCACATCCCATGAGCCTGCACAAGGAAATCAGCTTCGAAGAAGAGATCTGCCAACACCTGGCCGGCCATGGCTGGTTGTATGTCGAGGGTGATGCGGCTGCCTACGACCGGGGGCGGGCACTGTTTGCAGAGGATGTGCTGGCATGGGTCCAAGAGACCCAACAGCAGGCATGGGATGCCCTGATCAAGAATCACGGTACGAAGGCCGGAGAAACGCTGCTGAATCGCCTGCGGGATCAGCTTGACCAGCGGGGCACGCTGGATGTGCTGCGGCACGGGATCGAATTGGTCGGTCTCAAGCGGCCCTTGATGCTCGCGCAGTTCAAGCCCGCCCTAGCCATCAATGCTGAGATCGTCGCCCGCTACGCTGCCAACCGACTGCGCGTGGTCCGCCAGGTACACTACTCAACCCACAATGAAAACTGCCTCGACCTAGTGCTGTTCCTGAACGGCGTGCCGGTTGCCACGGTGGAACTGAAGACCGACTTCACTCAGACGGTGGGGGATGCGGTTGATCAGTATCGCTTCGATCGCCATCCGCGGCCCAAGGGCCATGCCCCGGAGCCGCTGCTGAGTTTCCCCAGCGGGGCATTAGTCCACTTTGCTGTCAGCAACAACGAAGTGTACATGGTGACAAAGCTGGACGGGCCGGCCACGGTCTTCCTTCCCTTCAACCAGGGCGACGACGGGGCGGCGGGCAATCCGCCCAACCCGAAGGGTGGCCACCGGACGGCATACCTCTGGGAGCAGGTCTGGGAACGGGAAAGCTGGCTGCAGATCCTCGGCCGTTACATCATCGCCCAGCGCGACAAGAAGAAGCAGATCGAGAAGGTCATCTTTCCTCGGTTCCACCAGCTCGATGTCACTCGCAAGATCGAGGCGGCCGTGGTGCAGGAGGGGCCGGGAGGGAAGTACCTCATCCAGCATTCCGCCGGCTCGGGTAAGACCAATTCGATCGCGTGGACGGCGCACTTCCTGGCGGAACTGCACGATGCCCAGGACAAGAAGGTCTTTGATACCGTGCTCGTGGTCTCCGACCGGACGGTGATAGACTCGCAGCTCCAGGATGCGATCTTCGACTTCGAGCGCACGGCCGGGGTGGTGGCGACCATCAAGGGCAACGAGGGCAGCAAGAGCGGCGAACTGGCCGAGGCACTCTCCGGCTCCAAGAAGATCGTGGTCTGCACCATCCAGACGTTCCCCTTCGCTCTGGAGGCAGTGCGAAAGCTGGCGGCCACCCAGGGCAAGCGATTCGCCGTGATCGCCGATGAGGCCCACAGCTCGCAGACGGGCGAGGCGGCCGCGAAGCTCAAGGCGGTGCTGAATCCTGACGAGTTGAAAGAGTTGGCGGACGGTGGCGAGGTGAGCACCGAAGACCTCCTGGCAGCCCAGATGGCGGCTAGGGCGGAGGATCGGGGGATCACCTTCGTGGCATTTACGGCGACCCCAAAGAACAAGACCCTGGAGATCTTCGGCACCCGGCCCGATCCATCCCGCAAACCGGCGCCGGACAATGTGCCGCATGCGTTCCACGTCTACTCCATGCGGCAGGCGATCGAGGAGGGGTTCATCCTGGATGTGCTGCAGAACTACACCAGCTACAAGCTGGCGTTCAAGCTGGCGCACGATGGCAAGGAGTTGGACGAAGAGGCTGTCGAGAAGAGTGCGGCCCTGAAGCGCATCATGGGTTGGGTCCGACTGCATCCGTATAACATTGCCCAGAAGGTGCAGATCGTGGTGGAACACTTCCGCCTGCACGTTGCCCCGCTGGTGAGCGGCCAGGGGAAGGCCATGGTGGTAGTTGCGAGCCGCGTGGAGGCAGTGCGGTGGCAGTTGGCCATGGACAAGTACATCAAGAGCCGGGGCTATCTTATGCGCACGCTGGTCGCATTCTCCGGCGAGGTCAATGATAAAGAATCCGGGCCGGATGGGTTCACAGAGAACAGCCCTTCGTTGAATCCGAACCTCAAGGGGCGCGACATCCGGGAGGCGTTCAGGGGCAGTGAGTACCAGATCCTGCTGGTAGCCAATAAGTTCCAGACTGGATTCGATCAGCCGCTGCTCTGCGGCATGTACGTTGACAAGCGACTGGACGGGGTCCAGGCCGTGCAGACGCTCTCCCGCCTCAACCGATCCCATCCCGGCAAGGACACAACGTATGTGCTGGATTTCGTGAATGATCCGGCCGACGTCCTGGCTGCGTTCAAGACATACCACACCACCGCGGAACTCTCGACGACGACAGATCAGAACCTGGTGCTGAACCTTCGAGCCAAGCTTGACGCCGCCGGCCACTACGACACCCCCGAAGTGGACCGTGTGGTGGAAGTGGCTCTCAACCCGAAGTCCAAACAGGGCGACCTGGTGGCGGCACTGGAGCCGGTCTACGACCGCCTGATGCGACGATACAAGGCGGCGCAGGGAGCGTCCAAGGCCGCCAAGGCCAGGAAGGACGAAGGCGCCGCCAAAGCCGCGAAGCAGGAGATGGATTCGCTGCTGCTGTTCAAGCGCGACATGGGCGGGTTTGTCCGCCTGTACACGTTCCTCTCTCAGATCTTCGATTATGCCAACACCGATATCGAGAAGCGCTGCATCTTTTACAAGGCCCTCATTCCGCTGCTGGAGTTTGGCCGGGAACGTGAGGAAATCGATCTCTCAAAGGTGCTTTTGACCCACCATAATCTCAAGAACCTTGGCAACCGGGAGATGACACTGGGCGAGGGCAATGCGCCGAAGCTCAAGCCGATCACCGAGGAGGGCAGCGGCGATGTTCACGATCCGGAGAAGGCGAGGCTGGACGAGATCATCGAGAAGGTGAACGACCTGTTCGAGGGCGAGCTGACGGACCAGGATAAGCTGGTCTACGTGAACAACGTGCTCAAGGGGAAGCTGCTAGAGTCGGAGACATTGCAGCAGCAGGCGACGAACAACACGAAGGAGCAGTTCGCCAACTCGCCCGACCTGAAGACCGAGCTGCTGAACGCCATCATGGGGGCGCTGGATGCACACAACCTGATGAGCACACAGGCACTCAATTCCCAGGCGGTGCAGCGAGGCCTGAAGGATATCCTGCTCGACAACGCCGGGCTCTATGAAACGCTACGTGCCAAAGCATCCTCCAGTGTGACCGGCATTGGCTCGTAGCATTCCCGTCGCGTAGAACAAACGAGAGCTGCCGCCCAACGCTGTGATGCACGAGGTGAATACTGACTATGCCTGATCTGACTGACGCTATACGTAAGTTCGATGCTACAGAAGCTGTCACGGGGCGCTTCAAATACCGCCACTTCGGGGCGCTTCAAATGCCTCCAGACTTCTTCCTTACCATAACAACACAACTCGCGTCTGAACAGCAAGCTCCTTCATTTCTCTACTAACTTTGTCGATTGCGGCAGCTCGGACTCGGCCGCCGGTTTGGCGGCCTGATTCCTCAAGCGGTAGCTCCTGCCCGTGATCGTCACCACCTCGGCGTGGTGGAGGAAGCGGTCCAGGATCGCGGTGGCCGAGGGGACATCGCCGATCAGCTTGCCCCAGTCTTCCAATGGACGGTTGCTGGTCATCATCGTCGAACGCGTCTCATAGCGCCGCATGATAATCTCCAGCAGGTATTCCCCGGAGCGTTTGGGCAACTGCTTCATGCCCATGTCGTCAATGACCAATAAATCCGGCTTCAGATATCGGTTGAGGGTCTTCTGGTCCTGTCCCACCATCTGCTCATCGAGGAAGTCGCGTACCAGATCAAAGATGGAGCGATAGAGCACCGTGAAGCCGGCCTTGATGGCTTCGTAGCCGATCGCCTGCGCCAGATAGCTCTTGCCCACCCCCGGCGGTCCCAGAAGCAACACATCTCGCCGTTCGCGGAGGAAGCGCCCGGCCGCCAGGTCGAACACCTGCTTCCTCTTGATTGAGGAGTTAAAGCTGAAGTCGAACTCATCCAAAGGTTTGTGCTCGCGGAAGCCCGCCGCCTTCACCCGCCGGCCGATCTGCCGCTGGCTTCGTACCAGCAGTTCATCCTGCAGAATCAACTCCAGGAACTCCAGGTGATTCAGGCGGTTGCCGGCGGCCTCGGTCAGGCGGACCTCCAGGCTGGCCGCCAGACCTGACAAGCGCAGGTCCCGCAAGGTCTGCTGCAAACTCTCTTTCATCGTGCTTCTCCTTCTATAAGGCCCGGCCAGGGCGTACCACTGCCATTCACCACGTGGTGAATCGGGCATAGTCCGACATCGGCCGGATGATCTCGTGTTCTTTGGCAAACTCGAACTGCTCCTGCGTTTGGGCGTCATGGCTGCGTTGGCTCAACTGTCGGATCGTCCGCAGGACAAAGGCGCCATGCGACAGAGCCACTTCGCAGGCATGCTCCACGCTCTGGCGGGGATGTTTTTTGCCCAGGGCGATCAGGCCCATCAGCACCCGCAGCCCCTCGATGCCCCGCTCCCGCAGCATCGCCTGGGCCCAGGCCTGCGAGTGCGGGCCGATCAGGCTCGCCTTCTCCAGCAGCCATGCCGCGCCCTTTTCCACGCCGCTGATCTTCTCCTTGGCCAGATGCTCCTGCAGAGTGCTGAACTGCCCCGGCTGTTTCTGCACATGCACCGCGATCTCCTTCATCTGCAGGTTGAAGATCCGCACCATCCTCCCATCCCATCTGGCCCAAAGTTCATGCCCCAGGTACTCCGGCGGAACCGAGTAATACGCCTTGGCCACCTCCACGTGGGCATCCCGATGCACACAGCGACGAGCCTCATGGAAGCAGGCAAAACGATCCGGCGGCAGGGGCAGCAGCGTCGCCTTCTCCACCTGGGCGAAGACCTTGCCCACCTGCTGGCGCGTGGTGCCGTGCAGACGTTGATCGGCCACGTGGGTTTCCCATTGCAGCAGATGCGCGTTCTGTTCCTGCAGGCTGGCGAACTGCCGGCCCTTCAAGGCGTTGCCCTTGACATACCCCACGGCTCTCTCCACCTTGCCCTTGTGTCTTGGGGTATAGGGTCTGGTGGGCAGGATGACGGTCTGATAGTGCTGGGCGAAACTGCGAAGCTTGGGAGAGAGCTGCGGGTCGTACCAGTCGGCCTGTTGAACCGCTGCCTTCAGGTTGTCGATCACCAGGGTCCGCGGAACCCCGCCGAAGTGCCAGAAGGCGTTCTCCAGCAGCCGAATGAACTCATCGGTCGTCTGTCGCCAGAGGGCTTCGCTGTAAGCTTTACGGCTGTGGCTCAAGACCACACGCAGCACGTGGGTGCGTCGCCGCCGGCCATCGGCGTCCACCACCGTGGCTCCAGTGCCGAAGTCCACCTGGGCCTCTGCCCCCGCTTCGCATTCCATGCGGCGGAAGGGCGCCGATCTCCCGGCCGAGAGCTTCTGCACAAAACGCCGTACGCTCCAGTACTTGCCGGCAAAGCCGTGCTCGGCCACCAGGTCCTGATAGATGCGCTGGGAGGACAAACCTTTTTCCAGCTTGACGAGAATGACAGCACGCAAGGCCTCACACTCACTCCGTGAACCTGCGCGCCGGCCTTGAACCCCGATGGGCGCTTTGGCGGTATTTGCGTCCTCGCCCGCCAGCGGCGACGCCCCTTGACCAGAGAACTCCATCTCACAGGCCAGGGCGGGGCTGTGGCCGCGGCCGGAGGTCGAGCTTTGTTGTCCGAGCGCAGCGAGGTCCTCGTCTGGGGGTGGGGTCTGGGGCAACGCCCCATCGGCCGCCAGGCCGATTGGCCTTTCGCCGACACCCTCGGCGCCGAGGGGCGCTTTGGCGGTATTTGAAACTCCGCCACCCTCATCCGAGCCGATGGGCGCTTCGCTGGCGGCATTTGCCGCCGCCGGCTCTTGCAGGTGCCGCCGCACCGTGTCCCGATCTATGCCCAACTCCCGGGCAATCCGTCGATTGGACCAGCCTTGTGCTCGTAACGTCTGAACCGATAACGCCTTGGACATCGCCAGCAGATTCGCCACTACCCTTTGTCTCCTTCGGCCGGACTACCCGGCCGAAAGGCAAACGTAATGGCTTATCCCTTTCACGCTGCGCTGGCGGTATTTGAAGCGCCCTTCACTGGCGGCATTTGGGCGCCCCATGACACAGAAGCGAACCTCAAACGCCTCGAGGAGTTGTGGAAGAAGGTTGAATCCCTAATACCGGTGGGCATGGTGATCGATACTAGCAGTCCCGATGCTCTCCGCTATGCGAGCCTATGCCGAACTTTCCGACACATACGTAAAGCGCTTCCGAAGATCGACGGCTTCGAACTCACTGACGACCTTCAGGACCTCGATGACATTTTCCAGAGCAGGTTGGATGCGGCCGAAGTCGGGGACATCTCGTCCAGCGTTAGCATCGAGCGCAGTATTCACGTCCAGGGAGAAACGCTACAGGAGTACAGATTCAGGTTTGCTGCTGAACGTCGACAGCTTGTCCGTTCTGCCCTAGCAGCCGCCATCGCAGCCGTGGATGAGGACTTGGCTGCAATGCCCCGCCAAAGCAACGAATCCGTCTCGGGTAAGGTGGTGACGGGTGGGCACTGGGAGGACCTGAAGAGACATATCGCTGAAATCGACGTCCTGAGAGGGACTGTGGTTAGGTCGCCGGCCCGCTGGGACGATTTACACCGGCACTTGCACTTTGGCCTCATGGGCGACCTCGATGATATCACCAGGCTCGATTGGCCTGCGGCTAAGGAATCGCTCCAGTCGATGATGTACGGACCCGATGATCCCGTGCCGGTCGAAGTCGCCGACCTCGGGGCACTCGTGAAGGCTGCCCCGACCGGTCCGATTGTGACGGCCCTCAAATGGGATGCTCTTGACGACGAGACATTCGAGCGACTCATTTACAACATCGTTTCAGATGCGCCCGGATACAGCAATCCACAATGGCTGACGCAGACGCGCGCTCCGGATCGTGGCCGTGACCTCTCTGCGACGAAGACCATTGCTGATCCCCTTAGCGGCTCTCGCGTCCTGCGTGTCATCGTCCAGTGCAAGCACTGGAGAACGAAGGGGATCGGGATGGGGGAGGTCACAAAACTTGTCAATCAGATGGAGCTGTGGGAACCGCCAAAGGTGGATGAGCTTGTTATAGCTACAACGGGTCGATTCGCGTCTGACGCGGTGGCCTGGATTGAAAAGCACAACCACGATAGGACGACTCCGCTTATCACCATGTGGCCCGATAGCCATCTGGAGTCGTTGCTGGCGGCGCGCCCGCACCTAGTTGCACAGTTCCGACTGCGATAGGCGAGTGCCGCCCCAGGCCCCCGTGCCCGCCTTCGTGAAAACACGTTTCGTATCCGTCCGACACGGGCTTTAGGCTCAGCCCCCTGTCATCAGCTCGGCCGCCATCAAACTTAACGTCAGGTCGGCTTTGTCACCGGCATCCACCGTAACCTCTCCGACACCAACACGGAACACCCTCAATCCGTCCAGCCTCGAGTTCAGCACCTGTCTATGTTCATCGAATCGGTCGTCGTCCGGCGGCATAGGAGATGGTGATCGTGCGATATCTGCTCAACCATATATGTAGGAGGCCTGACGATCAATTCCACCATATGTTGCGTTTCCACTTGACAGCGTATTAAAGTATTGGTTTAATCAGGCTCAACGGTTGTTTGCTCCTCGGTTGCGCTTTTTCAGAGCGCCCGCCCCTGTAGTTCTGGGGCGTTAATCAGTGCATCTCGCACTGTGTTCCTTGGGCCACCTCGTGTGGTCCCGGACTGGGAGCTGCCCCGACGTCGCCTCTCATCGTGTGAGTGAGACGCGAGTCGTGCAGTTCCAGGTTAATGCTCTGGCTGCCCCGGATGTTCCGGTACGTAGCGGAGTGCGGTACCGAATACCGAAGGAGCCGAGTATGGAATGCCATACCACACAACTGTCACCGGCCGAGCCGGAAGACGATCGCAGCGTGCGAGAGTCAATAGTTGACTTCTGGCGTGAGCTGTCGATGTCAGGTGACGCCGGGTGTACCACATGGGAGGTGTTGGAGCCACTACAGGATCGCGTTACGGAGTGCTTGGCCTTGGGTCGGCTGCCACAAGCAGCCAACCTGACGGGAAAAGCACTGTGCTTAATCAGCGGTCTGAGCAAGTGACCAACACCTCCCAAAACCTAACCAACAAGGTGGCCAGCCATGGCACATATCGGAAATGCCGCCCGTCATCTTAGAATCAGTTTGGGGTTGACTCAGAGAGCCGCAGCCCAGGCTCTACAGATCAGCAACGTACACCTCTGCAATATCGAAGCGAACAAGGCAGTCCCCTCAGAAGCCATTCTTAATCGTTACCGCGAAATGTGGAATGTGGACCTTCATGTGTTGGCGTGGTGCCTGTATGGCGACATGCAGCGGTTGCCGCCTGGCGTACGTGAAGCAGGATCGCGGCTTGCCAACGCGTGGCGAGCCGAACTCGGTGCGATCGCCGGTAGCTCCGGAGGTCCCCGGTGATCTCCGTATGGCGTATGAAGAAACTGGCGGGATTGCTCGGTCTGCCGGTCACGGATGTGAAGGAAGCTATCGCCGAGAAAAACCGCTTCTGCCGCAAGTTCTGTCTGCACGATCCGCGGCCGAATGGGAAAGACCGCATTGTCCTTGTTGTCCACGGCAAGTTACGCCGTGTACAGGACAGGCTATATAATCGCGTACTGCTTCGGTATCTGCGGCCCTCAGATTACAGCTTCGGAGGCGTAAAAGGACGGAGCATAAAGGACAACGCTGGTAAACACTTAGCCAACCAGTTCCTGTTCACCACGGATATTTCTCAGTTCTACCCCACCATTTCCCACCATAAGGTGTTCAGGTTTTTTCGTAAGTCGTTGGGATGGCCTGATGAGGGAAGCAGTATCTGCACGCAAATATGCACATACGATGGCCATCTTGCCTTAGGACTCGTCACAAGCCCGATGCTGGCCGACCAGATACTCAGACCGCTCGATTCCCAGATTGCCGAGGCATGTGGGCGTTACGGCGTAACCTACACCCGGTACGTTGACGACATAACGCTATCTGCCGGATTCCGAATCAAAGACAGTCCGTTGCCTGACATCGTACGTAGGCTCTTGGCGGAGCATGGATTCAAGGCCAAGACGGAGAAGACGCTGGAGGGTGAAGCGACCGGCGCCGACATGGCTGTGACAAAGCTACGCCTGAAAGGTGACCATCTGGATGTCAGAAAAGAGTACATCGCGGCTCTTGAGGACCAGATCCAGGCGGCACGGGATCTGGCCGCTGGCCGCGTTCCCAAGACGCCGTTCTGGCCCGAGGCCACCGTCTACGGGCGAGTCAGATTCGTGCTCTGGGTGAACCCGGGTCGTCGTGACCTGCTGGCACGCGTGCGGTCTGTGGACTGGGTGAAGGCCCAGGCTGCCGCCATCGAGATGAACATCCTCACGCCAGTTGTTCGGATGGAGCCGCTAGAGAGCGCTGCCGCCAGCCTGGGGGAAGCCACCCAACTCCAGGCACTGGTTACGTCGCTCCAGTAGAATTATGCCGATGAGTGAGGCGATTGATCAGCGTTTGCAGCCCTTCGCTTCCTTCACCACCACGAGTATCCCCGTCCGGTCCTTTGACTGTGCCAACCAGAACGCCCGCTCTTCCTCGCTCTCGGCCTCATCAACCATCGGCAGCAGTTTCCGATCCTCGAAGAACCAATTCACCACCTGCTCGTAGTGCCTTCCTTGATCGCAGTAGTTCAGTGTGCTGATGCAGGCATCCATGATGTGATAAGCAAGGTCAGGCCGTGCCTTAAAATCGAAGTGACAATACCGGGTGATCGCTCTAGCCGGGATGACCCCTCGATAGGCACAGGTGCCCAGAAACATGAGGCTTCGAGGCCACAGGTTCTTGAAGGCTTCCAGGTTTTCACGAACCGCTTGCCTCTGCTCCGGGATCAACTGCCCATTCCGCTTTTCGGCCAGGTAGGCAACATAGTCCTCATCAGGGTAGAGCAAGTTCGACTTGAGTGATTTGCCGTCGATCTCCAATACAAGGGCGGTTGAGTCATCCTTGCCCATCGTGGCGAAGTAAAACGGATACGCTGTGGTCAGATAGACCATATCCGGTCGGCTTGGGTTCTTGGACCAGTTCGAGGCTTTGGCCTTGCGGGGCCGAAGCCCTTGCCGCATGGTGGCGGCGAGTGAGGTCGATGTCGTGCCGTGGTAGAGCTTCACGGTGACATCGTACGGGGCAATTGAGCGAGTTCCAGTGGATTTCACAGGACGATCAGGGTTGGTCTGAAAGTGGACGGCGGGTCATGTTGCGGTGAACGCCAGATACCGCGTGCAGCGCAGCCGCCGTATCTGATGTCAAGTCATCTATTAAAGCTTAATAGATGCGCCGAAAACCCAGAAGGTTACCCCTTGCCAGCAGAGCCAGGCACACCGAAGTGCTGATCGGCCTGCCGGCGGATAGCGCAGTTCGGGCAATGACGATGTCCTGGATGATCGGGACATCCGCTCCGCGTCATACCGATCCCGCCCAAGCAGAAGCACTTGGGCCTTCCAGCCGTTGTTCTTCCGCCAGCCTATATATGCCCTGGACTCCGACCATGAGAGCTGCATGCCCCACGCACAGGACAAGTGGCAGGGAAGGAGTCAACTCCTGCCCCACGCTAGACCGCTTACGAGTGAAACGGGTACAATGCCTGCGAATAAACGCAAGCAACGGTCACGCTTCTGCAGGAGACACGAATGCCCTTAACGCTCCAACTGGAGAAATCAGCACGTCTCGTCCTCTATTTCGACATTCTCGGCTTCCGAGAAATGGTCCGTCGCAAAAAGGCGGAGAGGGTGTACGACGTGCTAAATGCCACATTGGAGCGGTTCGAGAACATGGAGCAGAAGCGAGGTGAATTCAAGACGCTCTATTTCTCCGACACAATTCTCTTTTACCAGCAGCCCCTGGGCTTCGATTTCGACCGCCTTAGGTCTCTGTGGAGTGCAGCCAATATTCTTTATCGGGGGCTACTTGGCGACGGAATTCCAGTGAACGGCGTGATCACGTATGGATCGTTTGCGGTCGAGAATGCGGAGGTCGGGCAACATCAGTTGTACTTTGGTCAGGCGCTGATCGAGGCTTACGATATGGATAAAGAAGCGAAGTGGTTGGGCATCACGCTGTGCCCCTCAGTTGTCAAGAAGCTAAAGCAGGCCGAGATTGAACAGCAGTGCGAACAAAGAGTCTGGAAGCGGGGCAGCGACGGGAAGGGAGGCGACACCTTGTTGCTCAACCCGCTGCTCCCACTGATCCGCGCATGGGAGAAGGAGGAGTTCCGACGCTCATCCACTGAATATTCGGCATCCCTAGAGAGATCGCTGCGGGCTTTCGCGTTTCTTCTTAAGACGGCGGATGAGTTTGACGCAAAGGGGGAGTTCGCATCGAGTGCCGCATCAAGATATCACGTTACCCTCGCGTTTGTACGTTCTATGCTGCCACCAGAGTGCTTCGAGGTTGCGGAGCGGAAGGCAAGGCAACTTAACCCAGAGGCCAAGTAGAGATAGAGGGCCCTCCGCGTGGGAGCCTTACAAGCTTCGCCCACGACAACCCAATCTGGGTAGCGGTAGATCACTTCAGTTAGGATGTACGGATGCTTGATGAAGCCTTAACGGAAAAGGAAAAGAAGCTGCTCCGCGAGGTTGCAAAGGCCATCAGGATGCAAGGGCAACTCATGGTTGACCTACGGCCATGTGGGGATGCGGTGGGGATGAGTGAACCTTTGACGGAGCAAACGGCCTGGTCTCTGGCCACAAAAGACTACATTGAGCCGTTTCCACGGTCTGTCTGGATCACAACTCTGAAAGCCAAAGGGAACGGCTTCATTGCCGCCGAGCAGGCGCAGCGGGAGCTTGAGATGGCCCGTGATCTCTTGATTGCGGTTGGGAAGAAAGCTGGCTTCGACCCATTCAAGGCTGTGGAAGTCTTGCCTCTGGGCCAGAGCTTGGGGTATTCGACCGCAGAAACAATTCTACTCGCCGAGCATCATGTCAGTGCGGGTGTTGGTAACCTGACTTGGGCGGAACCTAATGGCCCGCATAGGACTGTCCGATTGACTGATGATGGTTTGGATCGTGCATTGAAAGCGTATGTAGCCAGAAAGGCGGAACAAGCACGCGGGTTTCTGCCATTCGTGAAGCGTATCTGGAGCGACCCAGTTTGGAGCAAAGTTATTGCCAGCGGCATCACGGCACTGATCGCCGCATTTGTGACTTGGTTATTTCTTCGCCAGCCGACCAAGTGACTGATCGAGGACCTCATACGCTGCTGCCAATGTGTTTGCGGTTGGCAGAGCGAGTGGACTAGAATGTCGCTGCCGCCACTATGTACTGGGATAGTGATTTGGCAGCGGAATCTGTGTCCCATCAACATGAAGGCAGAGTCTGAACATGTCTGATCTGCGCAATCCCCCGAAAGCGGCAGTGGGCGATACTCTACATGCAGTTGTGCGGGCAGGGCTTGGGGCTATACCCGTGGCTGGCAACGCAGCGGTTGAGCTGTTCAACGCTATCGTCACGCCTCCATTAGAACGACGCCGGGACGAATGGCGAAAATCAGTTGGAGAGAAGCTCAAGGAACTGGAGGACGCTGGCTGTGTTCGGGCTGAAGACCTAATGCATAACGACGCCTTCATTACCACCATGATGCAAGCGTCCAATGCGGCGATCAGAAACCATCAGCCGGAGAAGCTCGATGCGCTCCGCAATGCTGTCGCCAACGCCGCACTGCCCCATCCGCCAGAGGCGTCGATTCAGCAACTTTTTATCCAGTTCGTGGATGGATTCACGGTCTGGCACCTCCGCATGCTCGATCTCATGCAGGATGCACGACGCTGGTTCCAGAATAACGGGAAGTCTGCTCCTCAATTCGCCATATCCAGCAGCTTCGAGCGGGTGCTGTTGGCGGCATACCCTGAGTTGGATCAGCATCGCGAGTTCTACGACCTGATCGACGCCGATCTTAAGCAGAGGGGCCTCAGTGCGGGAAGCGGTATGCACGTCATGATGTCAGCAGAGGGAGCTTATCAGAAGCACACCACCACTTTGGGCGATCAGTTCCTGGCGTTCATCTCGCCGCCCAAGCTGGCCTGAGTCGTTGCCATATGTCCGCTGAATCGCAGGCGTTCCCACGATTTCGGGAAGCAAGCCCTGAAGTAAGCCAGACTCCAAGCACATGCCGTCCGCTCAGAACGACCGTGCAGTGCATGTCCGATCTCATGCAGCATCGTTATGACCGAGAGCCGCCCTCGCAGGAGGATCACATGGGCACCATGCATATACAGGAGGCTCCTGACCTTCCGCTCTGCTCAAAGTGGAAGCAGATGCGAGGCGGACGAATCCCGGCCGCTCGGCAGATGCGGTGGATCGTGCCCCCCCTCACCGAAGCTGATGGCTAAAAAAAACCGGCCGCCGCCCGGGAGCGGGAGAGGTGCTCACCTCTCCCGCCCAATCTTGCAGCCCTCCGACGTGGCCGACTTGCCTATGCCGCCACCAATTCACTGGAGAGCAGGTTCAGCATCAGATCGGCATCGACGGGCAGGCCGCGTAGCCAGCGGGCAAACTGCCCCACCATCATCGCGGCAGCGATGTTGGCAGTAAAGATGGTGCTCTTGGCGGTGCAGGCGCCCTGGAAGGCCTCAGCCTGGGCGAACAATGTCGTGGGGTAATGCTTCCGGCCGGTATGATCGCCTGCCGCTAGCACCCGGATCACCTCGGCACTCATCCGGCCATCCACAAACAGCCGGGTGCGATCCCTCACCGCCTCCCAGATCAGCTTCCGGGTGGCGATGGAGTCGACGCAGCAGAACACGACATCCCCCACCTCCAGGCTGCGGCGGAAACGTTCGGGATACTGTTCGATTGCGATCCCCGAGTGCATCTGCCGACACAGGTCCGCCGTCGCCTGCACCTTTGCCCGGCCCAGGTCGGCCTCCAGGTACCCCTGCGGCGCCAGGTTGGCCGCCTCGACCGTATCCGGGTCCACCAACTGCATGTGCGGCGCGCCGATGGCCGCGAGTTGTAACGCTACCTGCCGGCCGATGGCACCAACGCCGACCACGGTCACTCGGCAGGCGTTCAGTTTCTCGGGCGGGAGGATATCCCGCTGACGGATGTCACGATCTTCGATGCTGTTCATAGGGTTTTCTCCAGTCAAGGGTTTGAGGTTTGAGTCACGCACACACCGCAGGTGAGGAATCATCGGCCGGTGACCGAGCGGATGATCTCGGCGAAGACATCCACCTGAACGCCCTGCCCGAGGATCTCTCCGGCCGTGGTCACGGCATCGCCCAGCTTGTAGTCATCGCTCAGCCCCATCAAACGTCGGACTTCACCCAGCGTCAGCCAGCGATGGCATTCTGACCGGCGGGGATGACGGACAACAACGTTGTCACCCTGGCCGGCAAAGTATCGCTTCTTGATCGTCGGACAGTACGCATCCTCAGGCTTGAGCTGCGGTGGCTTAAATCCATTTCCTTTGGCCGTCTGCCGTTGCCAATGGTTATAGAGCCATGGCTTGCTCCGGCGGTCGAACCACAAGGGGCTGTCATCGGAGATACTCTCCAACACATCTCCCATGCACCTGGTGAGCGGTGTTGGCTCAGGCCAGGCAACATGATCAAAGGTGGTTGCCACCACCACCGCCCGGGTCCGGGCGGTCAGGGCGCCATACTCGATCGGGTTGATGATCCTGGCATCCACCGTATACCCCATGCGGGCCAGGGCGTGGCATAGGATGTACCCGGCTCCACTTTTAAGGAATGCCGGCACTTCCTCGACCACGATGGTGTGGGGATTGAGCAGATCGGCAGCCTTTATGGCCCAGTACACCATGTCACCCAGCTCATGGGCTTCAGGAGGCAGGTCTTTGAGTCGCTTACTTTGTCCTCCCCGATCCAGACGACGGATCTGGGAGTAGGGCTCGCAGGGAATGCCCATCTCCAGCAGGCCGATGGGCGCCAGGCTGGCCAGTTCCTGCCACGGCGTTTCCTCAACGGAACACTGGTACATCCGGCCGCCGTGATTGGCCTGGAAGATGTCGGCATAGTCAGAGTCGATCTCAATCGCGGCCACGGTCTGGAACCCGGCCATTGCCGCTGCCTGGCATAACAGCCCCCCACCGGCGAACAGAGAAACAGCGGACGTCGAGAGATGCCGCTGGCTTTGCCTTAAGGCCAGGTAACTGGGCGTGATGCAGATGCGTCCCATCTCCCCACGGACCATCACCCGGCGGATGGTGCCGGCCTCAAATGCGTCAAGGATCTCTGAGCCGTTCAGGTCGATAACGGCATTGGCCCGCTTGCCGCTGATGGTGCGGCCGGTGGGTGAGAGTTCCAGAACGATCTGTTGCCTTTGATAGGCAACGGTAAAACACCCACCGGGGACGAAGCCGGCGGCTATCAGCCAGCGGCCTTCAATGTAGATACGCGGATGGCCACGATGCTCGCCGAGGGCAAGGACCGTGGTACGGGTTGCGATATGCATAGGTATCCTTTCTCGGGAGGGGGCACAGCGTGCGGAACGGGCGTCCGACGCTATGCCACCTCCCAGGTGGGCTGTTGTTGGTTGGGTTGCCTGCGTTGAGAACCAACGCAGGAGTGCGGTCAGAGAG